>Ga0079305_1000415_pt1 | contig 94872 bp, 70 predicted proteins | sample LMS_cellobiose_e_FD_79183 | JGI IMG/M metagenome (GOLD analysis project Ga0079305, IMG submission 79183) | Rumen-fistulated moose microbial communities from Alaska, USA - LMS_cellobiose_enrichment | ecosystem: Host-associated > Mammals > Digestive system > Stomach > Rumen fluid ...
CAAAAGCGGCAAAGGCAATTAGGCCTGAACAAAGTGAAGGCCAGCGCCTTGAGACGCCGGCCGGTATCCTTTGGGCTTTTAGCCCTTGTACAAACCACCCGTTTGACGGGTGGTTATGATTCGAATTTTCGTCCCATATTGTTTGAATTGCAGCATGATGCGGAAAGATGACGCATCATGCTGCAATTTGTCGCGTTTAACCGCGTCCGTTTCAGGGTCAGACGGTTTCCCGGCGGGCGCGGCGAACCGCGCATTTTATCCCTTTTCCTCTTAAAACGCGCCGCCGCCCGCTTCCCGGAGGGATCACTCCGCGCCCAGCCGGAAGCCCGCGATCTGATCGATGGGCATGGAGAAGCAGATGGCGTGAGCCCGGGTGTTCAGCCCGGCCTGCGCCATGACGGCCTTCATGATTCCGGCGCAGCGGCTCCGTTCCGCGGCGATGAGGATCATTTCCTTTTCGTCCGCGATGGATATGCCGAAGAATTTCTCGGCATGCGCCGCGCCGGCCCCCTTGACGTGAAGCACGGTGCCGCCCGTGGCGTCCGCGGAGCGGGCGGCGTCCATGACCATGTCGGCGCAGCCGCTGTTGGCGATGACGGCGATGAGCGCGTAAGGCGTATCGTTCATGGTTTTCTCCTCGCTGGCGGCCAGGCTCTGATCGCCCAGCAGCACTTTCAACGCAACGTTTCCGCCGATGCTGTCCACGGGGACGGACATTGCCACGCCCGCGCCCGGCGCATCGATCATCATCCTGTAGACCAGGTCGTGCATGACGCGCTTTTTGATACCGTCCGGCGCCAGCGTGAAGAATACCGTCTTCTCGGTGGCTTCCAGGCCCAGCAGGTCGAGCGTGTCGTTGGTGGCGGTGCCCTCGCCGGGCATGCTTATGACCGCGGACACGCCGCTCTCGCGAAAGAAGCGCATGAGCAGCTCCGCGTGGACGCGGCTGGCGATGGTGATGATACAATAGACACCCTGCATGTTGATACCCTCAATCGTTGGATCCGGACAGTCACAGCTCGATGATTTCCTCGTCGGCGGGCGCTTCGGGCCTGGGCGGCGCGGCCGCCTTGCGCTTCAGCCCGAGCTGATAGGAGACGCCCATCAGCTGGATGGTGATCAGCGGCGTCATGGCGACCATGGCGATCACGCCGAACGCATCCTGAACAATGCTGCCGCCCGCGGCGCTGCACGCCCCCACGGCGAAGGGCAGCAGGAACGTGGCGGTCATGGGGCCGGAGGCGACGCCGCCGGAGTCGAACGCGATGGCGGTGAACATCTTCGGCACAAAAAAGGTGAGGACGAGCGCCAGCGCGTAGCCGGGAACGAGGAACCACATGATGGACAGCCCCGTCAGCACGCGCACCATGGCCAGACCCAGCGAGACGGACACGCCGACGGAGAGGCTGCGTGACATGGCCTTTTGCGGAATCGCGCCGGCGGTGATGGCCTCCACCTGCCGGTTGAGCACGTGCACGGCCGGCTCGGCCGCCACGATGAACCAGCCGATCACCATGCCGATGGGCACGAGCAGCCACCGCGTCCCCCGTCCGCCGATGATGCGGCCCAGCTCGCTGCCGATGGGCATGAAGCCCACGTTCGCACCGGTGAGGAACAGCACCAGGCCCACATAAGTATACAGCAAACCCACCGCATAGCGCAAGAGCTTTCGGGCCGGCAGCTTCAGGCTGAGGGCCTGGAACAGCGCGAAGAAAACGACGATGGGCAGCAGCGACAGGGCGACCTCGCCCATGTAGCGGGGCAGCGCGACGGCGAACATCAGCCCCAGCGCGCGGGAATTGCCGGCTTCGGCGATGTCCAGGAAGGCGTATTCCCCGCCGCCGGGGCGATAGACCAGGCTGAGCGCCAGCACCGCCAGGATGGGCCCGACGGAGCACAGCGCGACCATGCCGAAGGAGTCCGTTTCCGCGTGGCGGTCGCTTCGGATGGAGGCGATGCCGACGCCCAACGCCATGATGAAGGGCACGGTCATCGGCCCTGTCGTCACGCCGCCGGAGTCGAACGCCACGGCCATGTATTCATCCGGCGCGAAGAAGGCCAGCGCGAACACCAGCGCGTAGAAGCCGATGAGCAGCCACGAGAGCCGGATGCCGATGACGATGCGCATCAGCGCCACCACGAGGAACAGCCCGACGCCGACCGCCACCGACAGAATGATGACCGCGTTCGGAATGGAGGGCACCTGCGTGGCGAGCACGGTGAGATCGGGCTCGGAAATGGTGATGATCATGCCGATGAGGAAGAAGCCGGCGATGATGAGCCACAGCTTGCGCGACCGGGTCACCGCCGCGCCCACGCGCTCGCCCATGGGCGTCATGGCCGTCTCGGCGCCCAGCGTGAAGAGGCCCATGCCGAGCACGAGCATCACCGCGCCGATGAGGAAGGCCGTGAGCGTGCTGAGCGACACGGGCGCGATGGTGAAGCTGAGCAGCAGGATGATGCCGGTGATGGGCAGCACGGAGGACAGCGATTCCTTCAGCTTGTCAATGAGAACGCTCCTGGCCCTGAACACCGGTATCACCCTTTCTCTCACGTCGTCCTCCTATACTGTAACAGAACGGGCCGCGTTTGTCAAAAAATATGCGTTAAAAATAGGAAAGAAAACGAGAGAAGGGGCCGGCGCCGCGCGCGGTGTACGAAACTTTTGCATGAACGGCAGGATTTTGGAGGGATGCGTAGAATAATAAAGAGCTGGAAACACATTCTGAACGGAGAGCGGGAGCATGCGTGAGGCGCGAATCCTGTTGACGCCGGAGCTGGGGCGCATGTGGCGCATGCCGCTGTACAGAGCCGGGTATGATGTGGTTGAGTGCGGGGCCGACAGGGCGGCGCTCATCGAAGCCGTCGCGCGCGAAGAGCCGGACCTCCTGCTGCTCAACGCGCTCCTGTGCGGGCTGGACGCGGCCTCGGTGGCGCGCGCCATTCGCGCGATGGCGCTCGCGAGGACGCCGGCGATGGCCGCCCTGTTTCCGGGCGCGCCGGAGGAGGCCATGCGCCGGGCCGCGGCGGAGGGGGCCCTCTGCCTGAGCGGCGTGGAGATCTCCGCGGAGGAAATCCTGCGCCGATGCGCGGCCATGTCGCTTGCCGACCGGCTGCTGCCCGATTACGCGCGGCCGGAACGCGTGCAGGACGCGCTGCGGGCGCTGAGCATCAGCGGCCGGGTGTCGGGCTTTCGCTATCTGACCGAGGCGGTCGGCCTCTGCGCCCGCGACCAGAGCTGCTTCTGGAAGATGTCGCGGCTCGTTTATCCGGAAATCGCGAGGACGTTCGGCGTCGGCGCGGCGTCGGTCGAGCGGCTGATCCGCCACGCAATCGAGTCCGCCTGGCTGAAGGGCGACATGGAGCGGCAGTACGCGCTGTTCGGCAATACCATTGACGAGAGGCGCGGCAAGCCCACGAACAGTGAATTCATAGCGCGGGTTACAGAAGCGCTGAGACTGGAGGCGAAAGTATGAAGAAAATGAAGAGAGTTGTGATGATTGTGCTGGACGGCTGCGGCATCGGCGAGCTGCCCGACGCCGCGAAATACGGCGACGCCGGCGCGGATACGCTGGGCCACGTGCTGTCCCGGCAGCATCCCTCCCTTCCCAATCTGAGCGCGCTGGGCCTGGGCAACATCCGCGGCTGGAAGGAATATGCCGACGAAGAGCCCATCGGCTGCTTCGGCAAAATGGCGGAGAAGGCACCCGGCAAGGACACGACCACCGGGCACTGGGAGCTGGCGGGCCTTCAGCTGAGCCGGCCGTTTCCGACTTACCCGAACGGCTTCCCGGAGGAGGTCATCCGCGCCTTCGAGGAGGAAACCGGCATGACGGTGATCGGCAACAAGCCGGCGTCCGGCACGGCCATCATTGAGGAGCTGGGGCCGGAGCATCTGCGCACGGGCAGCCTGATCGTGTATACCTCGGCGGACAGCGTGTTCCAGATCGCGGCGCATGAGGGCGTCGTGCCGGTGCTGACGCTGTGGGACATCTGCCGGCGCGCGCGCCGCATACTGACCGGCGAGCATGCCGTGGGCCGTGTGATTGCGCGGCCGTTCGTCGGCCAGCCGGGTTCCTTCACCCGCACCGATAACCGGCGCGATTTCTCCGTCGATCCCCTCGGCGAGACCATGCTGGATGTCGTCAAGGCGGCGGGGAAGGACGTCATCGGCGTCGGCAAGATCGAGGACATATTCAACCACCGCGGCCTGACGCGCTCCGACCACGCGGCCGGCAATCCCGCGTGCATCGATTCCACCGTGGCGTTTTTGAAGAGGGACAACTGGCAGGGGCTGATGTTTGTCAATCTGGTGGACACGGATTCGAAGTACGGCCATCGCAACGACGTGCCGGGCTACGCGGCGGCGCTGGAGGAGTTTGACCGGCGTCTGCCGGAGATGATCCGCCTGCTGGGCGAGGACGACCTGCTGATGATCACGGCCGATCACGGCTGCGATCCGGCCTATCCGACCACCGACCACACGCGCGAGTACGTGCCGCTGCTGGTGTGGGGGCTGGGCCTGAAGGAAGGCGTCGATCTGGGCGTTCGCACCACCTTCGCGGACGCGGCCAAGACCGCGCTGGAGGCGCTGGACATTGAAAACACGCTGCCGGGCACGTCGTTCTACGCGGACGTGACGCAGGACTGAGGCGCCGCGGCGCGCCCCGCCGGCATATTGATTCCTCTCGCCGGATATTCTAATAACAAAGAAGACCGGTGGGAGGGATTTTTTGTGTGGAAACGGTTTGCGGTTTGCGTTGTGTGCGCGCTGCTGGCGCTGCCGGGCGCGGCGCGGGCGCTGTCGGCCGTGCCGCTCGAGGAGAGCGCGCCGGCGAAGTATCGCTGCGCTTCGGCTCTGCTCGTCGAGCCGGTCAGCGGCCAGATCATCTTTGAGATGAACGCCGACGAGCGGCGGCCCGTCGCCAGCGTGACGAAGATCATGACCATCCTCCTCGTGTGCGAGGCGGTGGAGAGCGGCGCCGTCGATCTTGCGGACCGCGTGCCGGTCAGCCAGAACGCGGCCGGCATGGGCGGCTCGCAGGTGCTGCTCGACGCGGGGGAGACGCAGACGGTGAGCGAGCTGCTCAAAAGCGTCGTCGTGGGCAGCGCGAATGACTCCGCCGTGGCCCTGGCCGAATACATCGCGGGCTCCGTGCCGCTGTTTGTGGACCGGATGAACCGGCGCGCCGGAGAGCTGGGCATGGCGGACACCGCGTTCGTCAACTGCACCGGCCTGCCCGCGGAGGGGCAGTATACCACCGCGCGCGACGTCGCGGCGATGGCCGCCGAGCTGTCGGCGCACGCGCTGTACTACGACTACTCGACCGTCTGGCTGGAGGATTTCACGCATGAGAGCGGCCGCGTGACCACGCTCACCAACACAAACAAGCTGATCCGGCAGTATGACGGGTGCGACGGCATCAAGACGGGCTCGACGAACGAGGCGGGCTACTGCATGGCGGCCTCGGCGAAGCGCGGCGGCATGCGGTTGATCGCGGTGGTGCTGGGCGCGCAGAGCGGCAAGGAGCGGTTCCAGATCGCCTCGGAGATGCTCGACTACGGCTTCGCCGGCTACAGGCTGTATCCGGTCGCGGAGAAGGGCGCGAAGGTGCGCGGGGAAATGCCCGTCGAGGGCGGACGCGGCGAGGGCGTACAGCTGATGCTGGACCAGGACCTGACGCTGCTGGTGAAGAAAGGCGGCGAGTCGGGCGTGACGCTGAGCGCCGAGCTGCCGGAATCGGTGGCCGCGCCGGTCGCCGCGGGCGACAGGGTCGGCTGGGTGAACGTGCTGCGGGATGGCGCGGTTGTGGCGCGCCTGCCCGTCGTCGCCGCGGAGAGCGTCGCGCTGCGCAGCGTCGGCGACGCGCTGAGGCGCGTCTTCGACAGGTGGTGCTTTCAGTGACCCGGGCGGCCGGTTCGGGCAGATGATCCCGGGGGAAAATGTCTCGCCGGGCGGCAACCGCGCGAACGCCGGTTTCGTCTAAAAGATGCATGGGCAGGCGGCGGTGCCGCTTCGCTCCCATTTCCCTTCATCATCCGTTTTCCTGTTTCGGCACGGCCCGGACACGGCGCTTCAGCCCGTTTTTCCTGAAATGATTAACAAACTGGAAATTCACCGAGAAACACTTGCGGGAATCACGCAAAGAGGGTAGAATGATTAAACTGGATGTGGGTGTGCCCGGCAGGGGCTGCTTTGTGTTGGCCGCGGTATCCGGCGGGGCGGATTCCGTGGCGCTGCTCCACCTGCTCGCCGAGCTGGCGCGGCGCGATGAGATCCGGCTGCACGCGGCGCATTTCGAACACGGCATTCGCGGCCCGGCCTCGCTGGAGGACGCGGCGCTCGTGCGCCGGCTGTGCGCGGACTGGCGCGTGCCGCTGCACGAGGGCGCGGCCGACGTGCCCGCGCTGGCGAAGGCGCGCGGCGTGGGCCTCGAGCAGGCCGCGCGCGACGCGCGCTACGCCTTTCTGCGGCGCACGCAGGAGGAAATCGGGGTGGACTACATCGCGCTGGCCCATCATCTCGACGATCAGGCCGAGACGGTGCTCATGCACCTGCTGCGCGGTTCCGGGCTGCGGGGCGCGGTCGGCATGCGCGAGCGGGATAACGGCCTGTGGCGGCCGCTGCTGGCCGTGCGCAAGGCCGAGCTGGTCGATTATCTGCGGGAGCGCGGCATCCCCTGGCGCGAGGACGCGACCAACGCGCAGGCCGATACCCCGCGCAATCTCATCCGCATCGAGGCCATGCCCGCGCTCGAGCGCGCCTACCCGGGCGCCGCGCAGGCGCTGGGGCGGTTCGCCCGGCTGGCCGCGGCGGAGGACGATTACATGGCGGCGCAGACGCGCGCCTTTCTGCGGGCGCATGCGGAGAAGGTGCCGCCGGGCTGGCGGCTGGCCTGCGTGCCCGACGCGCCCGCGGCCGTCGTGCGCCGCGCGGTGCACGCGCTGAGCGGCCTGGACGCCGAGGCGTGCCTGAGGGCGGAGGCGCTCTATCGCGCGGAAAAGGGCAGGGCGGCGCTGAGCGGCCCGCTGACGCTGGAGCGGACGGGGAACAGCCTTTACTTCATCGCGGGGGCGCCCGCGGCTGCGGCGGCGCCGCTGCCGGGCGAGGGTCTGGCGGCGCTGCCCGGCGTGGGCGAGGTGAGGGCGTCGCGCGCGGCGCCGGAGCCGCTCGACACGCCGCTGTGCCAGGTGCTGGACGCGGACAGCCTCGCCGGAGCCTGTCTCAGGACGCGCCGGCCGGGCGACTTCATCCGCCCGCTGGGGCTGGGCGGCCGCCAGAAGCTCAGCGATTACCTGATCAATCATCGGATCGATCGCCCGATGCGCGACGCGGTGCTGCTCGTGGCGCGCGGCAGCGAGGTTCTGTGGGCGGCGGGCGTCGGCATTTCAGAGACGGCGAAACTCAGGCCGCTCTCGCGGGGCGTGCGGCTTGAAGCAAGAGAATACAGAAGGAGCTGGGGCGATCATGAAGATGCATGAGGATCTGGAGAGAGTACTGATCAGCGAGGAGAGAATCAGGGCGCGCGTGGCGGAGCTGGGCAGGGCGATCACCGAGGAGTATCGGGACGCGCCGGAGCCGCTCGTGCTGGTGTGCATTTTGAAGGGCTCGGTGGTATTCTTTACGGATCTGATGCGGCAGATTGATCACGACTGCCGGCTGGACTTCATGATTGTCAAGAGCTATGGCGGGGGAACGGAATCCAGCGGCAACGTGCGCTTCGTGAAGGATCTGGACGATTCCATCACGGGCAAGCACGTGGTCATCGTGGAGGACATCATCGACAGCGGGCTGACGCTGACGTTCCTGCGCAACAATCTCATCACGCGCGGCGCGAAGACGCTGAGGATCTGCACGCTGCTGGACAAGCCGGAGCGCCGCAGCCCCAAGGCGGACATCCGCGTAGACTACTGCGGCTTCACGATCCCAAACGAATTTGTCGTGGGTTACGGGCTGGATTTTGACGAAAAATACCGCAACCTGCCGGAGGTTGGCGTATTAAAACCGGAAGTTTACAAAAATGCCTGACGCACAGGTTTGAAACCGGCGGGACGGCGTGATATAATAAACAGGTGCCAATAGACATGAAAGATACGGAGCATGAAAGCGAGGGAGGCTCGTCTTGAATCAACCCAAATTCAGAAAAATCATTCACGCTCTGATGTATGTGCTGCTGGTGGTCGTGATCCTGATTGCCGTGCGGGCGATTGGCTCGCCAACGAGGGACACCATCAGGGAGCTCAATTATTCCGAGCTGCTCGATCTGGTCGAAAACGACCAGCTGGCCTATGTGATGACCAGCGGCAACACCATGATCGGCGCGACGGTCGACAGCGGCATCAGCGCGAAGGAGTTTGGCAGCCGGTATAATGTGACGGCGCTTTTGCCGAGCGTCAGCCAGTTTTATTCGGATGTCAACACCATATACGGTGAAAAGCTGGGCAGGTCGCCGGACCAGGTCAAGGTGACGGATTACAGCTTCACCATCACCGTCACGCCGCCCGCCACCACGCCGTGGTGGTTCGAGTGGCTGCCGCTGCTCGTGACGCTGCTGCTGTTCGGCGCGCTGTGGTATTTCATGATGCGCCAGCAGGCCGGCGGCGGCAAGGGCGTGATGAGCTTTGGCAAATCGCGGGCGCGCATGAACGATCCCGCGAAAAACAAGGTGACCTTTGCCAACGTCGCGGGCGCGCAGGAGGAAACCGACGAGCTGCGCGAGGTGGTCGAATTCCTGAAGGATCCCAAGCGGTTCCAGCAGCTGGGCGCGCGCATTCCCAAGGGCGTGCTGCTCGTCGGCCCGCCAGGCACGGGCAAGACGCTGCTGGCGCGCGCCGTGGCCGGCGAGGCCGGCGTGCCGTTCTTCACCATTTCCGGTTCAGATTTTGTTGAGATGTTCGTGGGCGTCGGCGCCAGCCGCGTGCGCGACCTGTTTGACGAGGCGAAAAAGCGCGCCCCGGCCATCGTGTTCATCGACGAGATCGACGCGGTGGGCCGCCAGCGCGGCGCGGGCCTGGGCGGCGGCCATGACGAGCGCGAGCAGACGCTCAACCAGCTGCTCGTCGAGATGGACGGCTTCGAGACCAACGTGGGCATCATCGTCATGGCGGCGACGAACCGCGCGGACATTCTCGACCCGGCGCTGCTGCGTCCCGGCCGGTTTGACCGCCAGATCGTGGTTAACTATCCCGACGTGAAGGGCCGCGAGGACATCCTGAAAATCCACGCCAAGGGCAAGCCCCTGGCCGCGAACGTCGATCTCGGCGTTGTGGCGCGGCGCACACCCTACTTTACCGGCGCGGATCTTGAAAACGTGCTGAACGAGGCGGCCATTCTGACGGCCCGCGCGCACGGCACGGAAATCGACATGCACACCATCGAGGAAGCCATCACGCGCGTGAGCGCCGGCCCTGAAAAGAAGAGCCACAAGGTGACCGAGCGCGACAAGCGGCTGGTGGCCTATCACGAGGCCGGCCATGCCGTGGTCATGCACTATATTCCCGAATGCGACCGCGTGCACGAGGTGTCCATCATTCCGCGCGGCAAGGGCGCGGGTGGCTACACGATGTGGCTGCCGGACGAGGAAACCAGCTACATCACCAGCGCGCGCCTCACGGGGCAGATCGCGGGGTCGCTGGGCGGTCACTGCGCCGAGAAGCTGATGTTCAACGACGTGTCGACCGGTTCCTCAAGCGACCTCAAGCGCGCCACGGAAATCGCGCGCAGCATGGTGACGGAATACGGCATGAGCGAGAAGCTCGGGCCGATGTTCCTGGGCAGCGATCAGGAGGTCTTCCTGGGCCGCAACTTCTCGCAGTCCCGCTCCAACATTTCCGAGGAGGTCAGCCGCATCATCGACGAGGAGGTGCACAACCTGCTCGCCGGCGGACTGGCGCGGGCGACGGACATCCTGAACCGGCACCGCGACAAGCTGGACGCGGTTGCGGCCGCGCTCATCGACAGGGAGAAGCTGGATCAGGCCGAATTTGACGCGATTATGAACGAAACGCCGGCCATCGGGACGAGCGCGGAAAGCGAAGCGGATGGCCATGAACAGCAGTAATCCGCCTTCTTCGGTCAGATTTGACCTGCATATCCATACCACCGCCTCCGACGGCACCGATTCGCCGGAGGCTGTGGTCGCGCTCGCGGCCAGGGAGCGCTTTTCCGTCATCGCCGTCACCGATCACGATACGATGCAGGGGGTGCCCGCGGCCCGCGCCGCCGGGCGGCGGCTGGGCGTGAGGGTCATTCCCGGCATCGAGATCAGCGCGGGCGGGCAGACGGAGGTCCATGTGCTGGGCTACGGCGTGAAGGATGCGGCGCGCATGGAGGAGGCGCTCGGCCGGATGCAGACCATGCGCGAGGCGCGCATGGCGCAGATGGTGGAAAAGATCCGCGACATGGGCATCGACGTCGAGCTGGATCAGGTGACGGCGCTGTCGGCGGGCTCTGTCGGGCGCTCGCATCTGGCGCGCGTGCTGGTGCAGAAGGGCGTGGTGCGGGATGTCAGGGAGGCGTTCGTGCGCTATCTGGCGCCCGGGCGGCCGGCGTATGTCGCGCGGGAGAAGCTGAAGGTGGAGGACGCCGTGCGCCTCATCACCGAATGCGGCGGCCTGGCGGGCATTGCGCATCCGGGTCAGAACCACGGCGAGGCGTACTGGGGCGCCGAGCGCTTTCGGGCGCTGAAGGCGTGCGGTCTTCGCTGCATCGAGGTATACCACATGGCGCATTCCGCGCCGGTGGCGGCGTGCTTCGAGCGCATCGCGCGCGCCGAGGGCCTGCTGATTACCGGCGGGAGCGATTATCACGGCCAGGTCAAGGCGGTCACGCTGGGCGACGGGCTGAAATACTGGAGAAATAAAGACGCGGATTTCGGGCGTTTTATGAAGGCGTTGGGAGAAGACGTATGACGCAAAGGGATCGGAACAACAGGGGAGGCTATGGCGCGCGGCAGAATGCGCGGCAACGTAAAAAGCGCATAAGGCTGATTCTGATCCTGGTTGCGGCGGCCGCGCTGGTCCTGGCGGGCTTTGCGATCCGCAGGAGGGTGAGCGATGTCAGGCTGGAGCAGGAGGTCAACGCCAACCAGGATACGTTCCAGGAGGGCGTGACGATCAACGGCGTGGCGCTCACCGGACTGTCCCGGGAGGAAGCAAAGGCGCTGCTGGACGAGCGCTACGAGGAATCGCTGACATCGGAGATTGAGCTGACCTTCGGCGGGGAGAGCTGGCATTTCACGCCGCGCGACATGGGCGCGCGGATCGACGCGGAGGAGCAGGTGGAGGCCGCCTGGCAGTACGGCCGGACGGGCACGCTGCTTGAGCGCCGGGACGAGATCCGCGCGCTGCGGGAGGAGCCGGTCGATCTCACCGTGACGCTGACGTACGACCGGAGCGCGCTGCTTGCGCTGGCGCAGTCCATCAAGGCGGAAATCGATCTTGAGCCCGTGAACGCCACCATGCAGATCGTGGAGGTGGAGAAGTTCACCTACACCGATTCGTCCATCGGCTACAGCCTGGACGCGGACGCGCTGGTCGATCAGCTGGAGGACATGATCCGAAACGGCAGGAGCGGGAAAATCGAACTGGAGCCCGAGGTGCTGGAGCCCGAGGTGAGCCGGGCCGATCTCGAGGCTTCGACGCTGCTGCTGGGCGAGTGCATCACCACGCTGGAGAACAGCAGCTCGTCGCGAACGAGCAACGTGAATCTGGCGCTGAGCTATTTCAACTTCATGAGCATCGGCCCCGGCCGGCGCGTGTCCTTCAACCGGGTTGTGGGCAAGCGCACCGAGGAAAACGGCTTCAAGGAGGCGCCGGAATACGCCGGCACCACGATCCAGACCGGCATCGGCGGCGGCACCTGCCAGGCGAGCACCACGATATACGGCGCGGTGATCCGGGCGGGGCTGGAGATTGTGGAGCGCTACAGCCACACGATGACGGTGGGCTACGTGCCGGGCAGTCAGGACGCGGCGGTCAACGACAACGACAAGGACCTGCGCTTCAAGAACACGACGGACAGCACGATCTATATCTTCGCCTATGTGGACGCCCGGAAGAACCGCGCGGTCTGCAAGATTTTCGGCAAGCCCATCGATCCGAACGTGTACATCGACATTGAGTCCGTGGTGCTGCAGACGGACATCGTCGGCCGCGGCATTTCCTACATGGACGACGTGGAGGGCAGGCGCGTGTGGTATAAGGACGACCCGCCCGTGCTCTACAAGGTGGGCAAGCCGGGCATGCGCAGCGAAGCCTACCGCGTTTATTACGACCTCGGGACAGGCGCGGAGCTGCGCCGCGAAAAGCTGTCCACAGATTACTACCAGCCCGAAAACGACACCTATCTTCGCGGCGTTCACGATCGCTGAGCGGCGCGGAGGACTGATCCGGTTTCTCGCGGCGCCCTTCCGCTGGGGGAAGAGTCCATACTGAATTCCATCTGGAGCAGGGAGCCACAGGGATGGCTTTCCGTTCCGACTGCCTTGTCCGCATTTTGCAGGAGTTTGGCATACTATACAAAGGGGGATTTGGAATATGGTAGGTAATGCGAACGTATCCATCTTTGCGGGAAGCGGCGGACACGCCTTTGCGGAGCGCGTGTGCCGTTACCTGGGGTGCCCGCTGGGCGATTCCTCAGTCATCCGCTTCTCGGACGGAAACACCTTTGTCCGGATCAACGAGTCGGTGCGCGATCGCGCGGTGTATCTGGTGCAGCCGATCGGCATGTCCCCCAACGACGAGTTTGTCGAGATTCTGTTCTGGCTGGACGCCTTCAAGCGGGCCAGCTGCCTGTCCGCGACGCTGGTGATGCCGTATTTCGGCTACGCCAAGGGAGACAAAAAGGACGAGCCGCGCGTGTCGATCCGCGCGCGCGTGTGCGCCGAGTCCATCGAGCTGGCCGGCGCGGACCGCATCATGGTGCAGGACCTGCACTGCGGTCAGATTCAGGGCTTCTTCAAGAAGCCGCTGGATCATCTGTACGCGCTGCCGGTGCTGGTGCAGTATGTGCGCTCGTTGAAGCTGGATGACCTGGTGGTCGTGTCGCCCGACGCGGGCTACGCGAAGCAGGCCCGCCGCTTCGCCAAGGCGCTGAACACGCCCGTGGCCATCGGCGACAAGCAGCGCAGCGACCACAGCGAGAACGCCGAGGTGCTGGAGATCCTGGGCGACGTGAAAGGCCGCAACTGCCTGATCGTGGATGACTTCACCATTTCCGGCGGCACGCTGGTCAACCTGGCGAATGAGCTGGAGAAGCGCGGCGCGAAGAAGATCTACGCGGCGCTGAGCCACAACATCATCACGCCCGACGGGGTGAAGAAGATCGAGGCCAGCCCCATCGAGAAGCTGATCTCGACCGACACCGTCGACAACCCCAACTCCGCGCACAACCGCCGCTTCAAAACGCTGTCCGTCGCGCCGGTCTTTGCGGAGACGATCAGGCGGTATCACAATTATCAGTCCATCAACGACCTCACAAACGCGCTGCCCGAGGAGCTGTTCAAGGCCTGCGTGCAGGATACGGATATCTGACCCCCTCCGGACGGCGGATTGACTGTTTGGATGGAATGCAGACAAAAAGCGCGGTTCTCCCCGCCCGGGGGAAACCGCGCTTTTGCCTGTCTTCACGGATCAGAACAGGCCCGTGATCACGCCGTTTTCATCCACGTCGATGTTCTCCGCCGCGGGGGCCTTCGGAAGGCCCGGCATGGTCATGATGTCGCCGGTGAGCGCCACCACGAAGCCCGCGCCGGCGCTCACCCTGAGCGAGCGCACCGTCACCTTGAAGTCGTCCGGCGCGCCCAGCTTTTTGGCGTCGTCGGAGAAGCTGTATTGCGTCTTGGCCATGCACACGGGCATGGCGTCGCAGCCCATCTCGCTGAGCTTTTTCAGCTGCTTCTTCGCCTCGGGCGTGAACACCGCCTCGCTGCCGTGGTAGATCCTCTTCACGATGGCGGTGATCTTCTGCTTCAGCGTGGCCTCGGACGGATAGCAGAACTCAAATCCGTGCTCCGTCTCGCACAGGCGCACCACTTCGCGGGCCAGCGCTTCGCCGCCCGCGCCGCCCCTGGCCCACACCTCGCTGAGCGCCACGCTGACGCCCAGCTCGCGGCATTTCGCCTCGACGAGGCTGAGTTCCGCCTCCGTGTCGGTGGGGAAGCGGTTGACGGCCACCACGCAGGGCAGCCTGTACACGGTCGTGATGTTTTCCACATGCCGCAGCAGATTCGGCATGCCCGCTTCGAGCGCCTGCAGGTTCTCTGCGCCCAGCTCGGTCTTCTTCGCGCCGCCGTGCAGCTTGAGCGCGCGCACCGTCGCCACCACGACCACGGCGTCCGGCCTGAGGTTCGCCATGCGGCACTTGATGTCCAGGAATTTTTCCGCGCCGAGGTCCGCGCCGAAGCCAGCCTCCGTGACGGCGTAATCGCCCAGCTTCAGCGCCATGCGCGTGGCCAGCACGCTGTTGCAGCCGTGCGCGATGTTTGCAAAGGGACCGCCGTGCACCAGCGCGGGCGTATGCTCCAGCGTCTGCACCAGATTGGGCTTGAGCGCGTCCCTGAGCAGCGCGCACATCGCGCCGGCGGCCTTGAGTTGGCCCGCCGTCACCGGCTCGTCGTCATAGGTATAGCCCACGACGATGCGGGAAAGACGCGCCTTCAGGTCCTCGATGCCGTCTGACAGGCACAGCACCGCCATGATTTCCGAGGCCACGGTGATGTCATAGCCGTCCTCGCGCGGCGTGCCGTTGACGCGGCCGCCCAGGCCGTCCACCACGAAGCGGAGCTGGCGGTCGTTCATGTCCACGCAGCGACGCCAGGTGATGCGGCGGGGATCCAGCCGCAGCTCGTTGCCCTGATAGATATGGTTGTCGATCATCGCGGCCAGCAGGTTGTTTGCCGCGCCGATGGCGTGGAAATCGCCGGTGAAGTGCAGGTTGATGTCCTCCATCGGCGCCACCTGCGCGTAGCCGCCGCCCGCAGCGCCGCCCTTCACGCCGAAGACCGGCCCGAGGGAGGGCTCGCGCAGCGCCACAATCGACCTTTTCCCGATCCGCCTCAGCCCGTCGGCCAGGCCGACGGTCGTGGTGGTCTTGCCCTCGCCGGCGGGCGTGGGCGTGATGGCCGTCACGAGGATGAGTCTGCCGTCCGGCGCGGCGCTGTCGCGAAGCAGGCTCAGGTCGATCTTGGCCTTGCTGCGGCCGTATGGCTCGATGTACTTCTCGTCGATGCCGGCAATTCGCGCGATGTCGCCGATGGGTTTGAGCTCGGTCTGCTGGGCGATCTGGATGTCAGACAACATGATCTTCACTCCTTCGAATCAATTAACGGAAGTAATCGACCGCGCCGCGGAACATCGCAAAGCTGTCGCGGCCTGGAACATTCTTGTAAAGCCCTTCGCCTGCGCGCTCGCTGTGAGCCATGCGGCCAAACACGCGGCCATCCGGCGAGGTGATGCCTTCAATGGCCTCGACGGAGCCGTTGGGATTCACGTCGACGTTCATGAAGGAAATGCCGATTTCGTCGCAGTACTGCGTGGCGATCTGGCCGTTCTCCTTCAGCGCCTTCACCAGCTCCGGCGAGGCGATGAAGCGGCCCTCGCCGTGCGAGACGGGCACGGTGCAGACGTCGCCCACCGCCATGTGCATCATCCATGGGGAGAGGTTCGAGCACACGCGCGTGCGCACAAGGCGCGACTGATGCCGGCCGATGGTGTTGTAGGTCAGCGTCGGGCATTCGGCGGTCGGCTCCACGATGCAGCCGTAGGGCACCAGCCCCAGCTTGATGAGGGCCTGGAAGCCGTTGCAGATGCCGCCGATCAGGCCGTCCCGCCTGTCGAGCAGCGCCATCAGCTTCTCGCTCAGCACGGGGCTGCGCAGAAACGCGGTGATGAATTTGCCGGAGCCGTCCGGCTCGTCGCCGCCGGAGAAGCCGCCGGGGATGAAGAGGATCTGAGATTCGTCGAGGAGCTGTGCGAAGTGCTCCACCGACTGCTGCACGCCGGAGGCCGTGGTGTTGTTGATCACCATGACCGAGGGCTCCGCGCCGGCGCTGCGGAAGGCGGATTCCGTGTCGTATTCGCAGTTGGTGCCGGGGAAGACGGGGATCAGCACGCGCGGACGGGCGACGGACGCGCCCTTTTTGCGCTTTGTCGTGCCGTTCGTCCAGCTGACCGGCAGAATGGCCATCCTGCTGGTCTTCACGCGGCTGGGAAACACATTTTCGAGCCGGTTTTCCCAGATTTGCTCCAGCTCGTCGAGCGGAACGGAGTCGCCGCCCATGGCGATGAGCCCCTCGTCGGTGGTGCGGCCGAGCGTCTCGCCCTCGTCGCAGCCGTCCGCCATTTCCAGGATGAAGCCGCCGTAGCTCAGAGAGAACGCGCGGCCGAGATCGAACGCCTCGTCGAACCGGAAGCCGATGCCGTTGCCCAGCGCCATCTTCACGACGCCCTCGGCGATGCCGCCGAAGCCCGGCGTCCAGCAGGAGAGGGCCCGGCCCCCGCGCAGCAGCTGCGTCACGCGGGCGCACAGCGCCTTCACGGCCGCGGCGTCCGGCAGGCCGCAGGCGTTGGTCTGCGGCGCGAAATAAGCCACGCGGGAACCCGCCCGCTTGAATTCGGGCGAGGCGATGTCGCCCACCGACGCGGTTGACACGGCGAAGGAGACCAGCGTGGGCGGCACGTGCATCCGCTCGAAGGAGCCGCTCATGGAATCCTTGCCGCCGATCGCGGCGAGGCCCAGGCCGGTCTGGGCGTCCAGCGCGCCCAGCAGCGCCGCGAGCGGCTTGCCCCAGCTGGCCTCGCCCGTCATGCGCTCGAAGTACTCCTGGAAGGTGAGATGCGCGTTTTCAATGCCCGCGCCGCAGGCCGCCAGCCTGCAGACCGACTCGATCACGGCCAGATACGCGCCGCGATACGGGCTTTTCTCCGTGACGAACGGGTTGTAGCCCCAGCTCATGGCGGAGCAGGTGGTCGTGCTGTGGCCGGGCACCGGGAGCTTGGCGACCATGGCCTGGATGGGCGTGCGCTGCCGGCTGCCGCCATAGGGCATGAGCACCGTCGCCGCGCCGATGGTGGAGTCGAAGCGCTCGCCGAGGCCGCGCTTGGAGCACACGTTGAGATCGCCGCAGAGCGCGCGCAGCCCCGCGCCGAACGACGCGGGAACGGGCCGCTCATAAACCCCGCCGGCCTCCACGTGCGCCTTCGCGTGCCTGGTCGCGCCGTTTGAGGAGAGGAATTCGCGCGACACGTCGACAATCGTGTTTCCGTTCCAGCGCATCACCAGCCGCTTTTCCGCCGTCACGCGCGCCACGACGGTGGCCTCCAGGTTTTCACCCTCGGCCAGCGCGATGAATGCGGACACATCCTGGGGCGCGAGCACAACGGCCATGCGCTCCTGCGATTCGGAGATGGCCAGCTCGGTTCCGTCCAGGCCCTCGTACTTGCGGGGCATGGCGTTCAGGTCGATGGTCAGCCCGTCGGCCAGCTCGCCGATGGCCACGGACACGCCGCCCGCGCCGAAGTCGTTGCACCGCTTGATGAGCCGCGTCGCCCGCGGATCGCGCATGAGCCGCTGCAGCTTGCGCTCCTCGGGCGCGTTGCCCTTCTGCACCTCGGCGCCGCAGGTCTCAAGGGACGCCGCGTTGTGCGATTTGCTCGAGCCGGTCGCGCCGCCGCAGCCGTCGCGGCCCGTGCGCCCGCCCAGCAGCACCACGACGTCGCCGGGGACGGGCTCTTCGCGCCGCACGCTGTCCGCCGGCGCCGCGCCCAGCACCGCGCCGATTTCCATGCGCTTGGCCGCGTAGCCGTCGTGATAGATTTCGTCCACAATGCCGGTCGCCAGGCCGATCTGATTGCCATAGGAGGAATAGCCCGCGGCGGCGGTGGTGGTCAGCTTGCGCTGGGGCAGCTTGCCGGGAATGGTTTCCTCCACCGGCCGGGTGGGGTCCGCCGCGCCGGTCACGCGCATGGCCTGATACACGTAGCCGCGGCCGGAGAGCGGATCGCGGATGGCGCCGCCGATGCAGGTGGCCGCGCCGCCGAACGGCTCGATTTCGGTCGGGTGGTTGTGCGTCTCGTTCTTGAACAGCAGCAGCCATTTCTGCGTCTCGCCGGCCACGTCCACGTCGACGCGCACGGTGCAGGCGTTGATCTCGTCGGATTCGTCGAGATCGTCGAGCAGGCCGGCTTTTTTCAGATATTTCGCGCCGATTGTGGCGATGTCCATGAGCGTCATGGGTTTGTCGCCGCGGCCCAGCGCCGCGCGGATGCCCAGATACCGGTCGAACGCCTCCTTCACGGCGGGGTCGTCGATGACCGCCTCGTCCAGCGCGGTGAGGAAGGTGGTGTGGCGGCAGTGGTCGGACCAGTAGGTGTCCAGCATGCGCACCTCCGTCAGCGTGGGATTGCGCCCCTCCTTGCGGAAGTAGTCCTGGCAGCACCGGATGTCGCCCACGTCCATCGCCAGCGCATAGTCGGCTACCACGCCCGCCAGCGCCTTTTCGTCCATGTCGATGAACCCCTCGAGCACGGGGACGCTCGTGGGGATTTCGGTTTTCAGCTTCAGCGTGTCGACCGGCTCCAGCGACGCTTCCCGGCTCTCGACCGGGTTCATCAGATGCCGCCTGATGGCGGCCATGTCGGCTTCGCTCAGCTCGCCCTTGAGCAGATAGACCTTCGCCGTGCGCACGTCGGGCCGCTCGCCCTGGCTGACCAGCTGGACGCACTGGGCGGCCGAATCGGCGCGCTGGTCGAACTGGCCGGGCAGGTATTCGGTGGCGAAAACGCGGTAGCCGTCCGTTTCCAGCGCGGAGGAAACGTCGTCCACCTGCGGCTCGGAAAACACGGTGCTCACGCACTGCGCCATGACGTCCGGCGCGATGCCCTCGATGTCATAGCGGTTGACGAGGCGGACCTCCTCGAGCGATTCGACGCCCAGGAAGGAGCGGATGTCGGTGAGGATCGCGGCGGCTTCCTGCCGGAAGGCCGGTTTTTTCTCCACATACAGCCTGTAAACCATGGATGCAATAACCCCCTTCACCAGACGGCGCTGGTTTTCGATGGGAAACGACCGGCCGCGGCCGGCGCATTATTCCCGATGCTGCTTCAGCGCCCGCGCGCCGATGTCTTTGCGATAATATGCGCCCTCAAAAGCGATGCCCTGCGCGGCGTCGTAGGCCCCGGCCACGGCTTCCTCCAGCGTGTCCGCGGTGCAGGTGAGGCCCAGCACGCGGCCGCCGGCGGTGACGAGCTTTCCATCCTTCAGCGCGGTGCCGGCATGGAAGACATCAGCCCGCGAAAGGCGCGCCGCATCGGTTATGACGATCTCCCTGCCCTTTTCATAGCGCGTGGGATAACCGCCGGAGGCCAGAATGAGGCAGCACGCCGCGCCGTCGCTGAACGCCACCGGCACGTCGCGCAGCCGTCCCGCGGACACGGCCCGCATGACGGTGAGTAGGTCGGTTTTCAGAAGCGGCAGCACCACCTGCGTTTCCGGATCTCCGAAGCGGCAGTTATACTCGATGACCTTCGGGCCGTCCCTCGTGATCATCAGCCCAAAGTACAGGCAGCCGCGGAACGGCCGGCCCTCGGCCTTCATCGCGCGGATGGTGGGCAGGAAGATTTCCCGCATACAGCGCGCGGCAACCTCGGGGGTATAGAACGGGTTGGGCGCGACGGCGCCCATGCCGCCGGTGTTGAGGCCCTGATCGTGGTCGAGCGCGCGCTTGTGATCCATGGAGGACACCATGGGCACGATCGTCTCGCCGTCCGTGAACGACAGCACGCTCACCTCCGGCCCCTCGAGAAACGCCTCGATGACCACGCGCGCGCCGCTTTCTCCGAAGATTCTGTCCGCCATCATGGAGCGCACGGCGGCTTCGGCCTCTTCGCGCGTCCGGCAGATGAGAACGCCCTTGCCCAGCGCCAGTCCGTCGGCCTTGACCACGATGGGCATGTCCGCCGTCCTGAGGTATTGAAGCGCGCTGTCCATATCCTCGAAGGTCTCGTAGTCGGCGGTGGGGATGCCGTACTTCTTCATGAGCTCCTTGGCGAACGCCTTGCTGCCCTCGATGATGGCGGCGTTTTTGCGCGGGCCGAAGCAGGGGATGCCCTTCGCCTCCAGCCGGTCGACCGCGCCGAGCACCAGCGGATCGTCCGGGGCGACCACGGCGAAGTCGATCTCATTCGCGACGGCGAACGCCGTGATGGCGTCCAGGTCCTTCGCCCCGATGGGCACGCACTCGGCGTCCTGCGCGATGCCGCCGTTGCCGGGCAGCGCCCAGATTGTCTCCACGGACGGGTTTTCCTTCAGCTTGCGGATGATCGCGTGCTCGCGGCCGCCGCCGCCGACAACCATGATCTTCATGCCTGACAGCTCCTCTGCTGGTTTGTTTTGTTCAGCCGGATCAATCAATGGTGGAACAGCCTCAGACCGGTGAAGGCCATGGCGATGCCGTATTTGTCGCAGGTCTCGATGACGTTGTCGTCGCGGATGGAGCCGCCGGGCTGCGCGATGTAGCTCACGCCGCTGCGGTGCGCGCGCTCCACGTTGTCGCCGAACGGGAAGAACGCGTCGCTGCCCAGCGCCACGCCGGAGAAGCCGGCCAGCCAGGCTTTTTTCTCGTCGGCCGTCAGCGGTTCAGGCCGCACGGCGAAGAAATTCCGCCATACGTCGTCGCCCAGCACGTCGCCGGATTCCTCCGCGGACAAATACAGGTCGATGGTGTTGTCGCGCTCGGGACGGCCCAGGCCCTCGACGAACTGCAGGGCCAGCACCTTCGGATGCTGCCTGAGGTGCCACAGGTCGGCCTTGCCGCCCGCCAGCCGCGTGCAGTGAATGCGGCTCTGCTGGCCCGCGCCCACGCCGATGGCCATGCCGTTTTCAGCGTAGCACACGGAATTGGACTGCGTGTATTTGAGCGTGATCAGCGCAATGATGAGGTCGCGCCGGGCGCTCTCCGGAATGTCCTTTGCCGCGGTGGGAATGTCCTTCAGCAGGTCTTCGCCGATCTCCACGGCGTTGTGGCCCTGCTCGAAGGTCACGCCGAACACCTGCTTGCGCTCCAGCGCCGCGGGCGTGTAATTCGGATCGATTTCAACCACATTGTAGGCGCCCTTGCGCTTTTTGGTCAGCACCTCGAGCGCTTCTTCCGTGTAGCCCGGCGCGATCACGCCGTCGGATACCTCGCGGGAGATGAGCTTCGCCGTCGGCAAATCGCATGTGTCGGAGAGCGAGATCCAGTCGCCGAAGGAGGACATGCGGTCCGCGCCGCGCGCGCGCGCGTAGGCGCTGGCCAGCGGGCTGAGCTTCGCCTTTTCGACAAAGCAGGCTTTGCGCTCGGCGTCCGTGAGGGGAACGGCCACCGCCGCGCCGGCGGGGCTGACGTGCTTGAAGGACGCGGCGGCCGGCAGGCCCGTGGCCCGCCTGAGCTCGCTCACCAGCTGCCAGCCGTTGAGGGCGTCGAGAAAATTGATGTAGCCCGGCCGGCCCGAGAGCACCCTGACAGGGAGCTCGCCGCCGTCTTCCATAAAGATGCGCGCCGGCTTCTGATTCGGATTGCAGCCGTATTTGAGTTCGATTTCGCGGGACATGGGCCAAACCTCCTTGCCTCAATGGGCGTTACTTGTTCTGGTTGATGATCCGCGTCGTGAAGGCCCGCGTATCCGGGTCAATCAGGCGCACGAACAGGGAAATGCGGTTGGCCGAGTCGAGCGCGTTCCAGATGTCATTTGTGATCCGGTCGACGTCGCCGGACAGCGCGACGCGCTCCGGCTCGCCCTCGAACGGCGGCAGCGGATTCCCGTCTCCCTGATAGGTGTGGATGAAGTGTCCGATGCCGTTGACGGGCATGTCGTAATCATAGAAAAACCGCGCGCAGCCGGAGGGCGTGCCCAGGCTTTTGAGGATCGACAGCTTGTAGCTGAAGCTCTTGTCCTTCAGGGTCACGATGCCGCTGATGCGGGGCGTGTAGTTGGGGGCGTCGGGCTCGAAGCTGCGCGTCGCGAGGGCGGTTTCGAAGCTGCCGCCGCTGACCATATGGTCAAATATGGTGTCGGTCTGATCGCCGTTGGAGACGATGGTGCTGCCGGAGAGCACCCGGACGGGATTGTAGATGATCAGGGAGGGGTCGATCACCTTGCGCGGATCGAACGCCTCGGTGCGCAGGCCGTCGCCCTGCGGCATGAAGACGCGGTTGCGGCTGTTTGCGCTGCGGCCCATGATGAAGTAGGCGACGACGGCGCGTCCGCTTTCATTGGCACCGAGGATGATGCCCCGGCCCGGGTAGGCGCTGGCGGACAGCGCCTCCGTGAGAAGCAGTGTGTTCATGTTATTCATTCCTCCTCAATGCGATTTGATCTGATATCATGCGCACGGCACGGGGCAGCAGTTCCCATTCGGCCTGCTCCATCACGCGCCGCTGAAGCGTTTCGGGCGTATCGTCTTCCCTCACCTCGACGGCCTTCTGCAGCAGGATCGGCCCGCCGTCCACCTCGCCGGTCACCAGGTGGGCCGTCGCGCCCGTCACTTTGACGCCGCGGGCGAGCGCGGCTTCATGCACCCGGAGACCGTAGTATCCCAGCCCGCAGAAGGAGGGGATCAGCGCCGGGTGAATGTTGACGATGCGTCCCTCGTAGGCGGCCAGCACCTTCGGCCCGATGATGCCCAGAAAGCCGGCCAGCGCGAGCATGTCGATGCGGTGCTCTGTCAGGATGGCCAGCAGCGCCGCGTCGTATTCGTCGGGATCGGGCTTCATGGGCTTGGACAGCACGGCGGTTTCTATGCCGGCGGCGCGGGCGCGCTCCAGCGCATAGGCCGCCCGGCGATTGGAGAGGACCAGCGCGATCTCGCCGCTGGGCAGGCCGCCCCGCGCCCGGGCGTCGATGAGCGCCTGCAGGTTCGTGCCGCCGCCGGACACCAGCACGGCGATGCGCGTCAGCATATGATCACCCGATCGTCGCCGCGCACGATCTCGCCCAGCAGCACCGGCTCCTCGCCCGCGGCCCTGAGCGCCCCGACGGCCTGATCCGCCTCGTCCTTCGCGACGACAAGGCTCATGCCCACGCCCATGTTGAAGGTGTTGAACATATCGCGTTCGGGAATATGCCCCGTCCTCGCGATCAGATCGAAGACGGGCGGCGTCGGCACCGCGGCGCGCTCCACGCGCGCGGTGAGACCGTCCGGGATGCTGCGCGGGATGTTTTCATAGAAGCCGCCGCCCGTGATGTGCGAGACGCCCTTCACGGTCACGCGCTTCATCAGCTCCAGCACGGGCTTTACGTAGATGCGCGTGGGCGTCAGCAGGCATTCGCCGAGCGAAGCGCCCAGCTCGTCCACGTGGGCTTTCAGGTCGCGCTTTTCCACGTCGAAGACCCGGCGCACCAGCGAAAAGCCGTTTGAATGCACGCCGGACGACCGCAGGCCGAGGATCACGTCGCCCGCGCGCATGGCGCGCTTGTCCACGATTTTCTCCGCGTCCACCAGCCCCACCGTGAAGCCGGCCAGGTCGTATTCGTCTTCGGGCATGAGGCCGGGATGCTCGGCCGTTTCGCCGCCGATGAGCGCGCAGCCGGCCTGCACGCAGCCTTCGGCCACGCCGCTCACGATTTCGGCGATGCGCTCGGGGACGTTCTTTCCGCAGGCGATGTAATCGAGGAAGAACAGCGGCTTCGCGCCGCTGCAGACGACGTCGTTGACACACATGGCCACGCAGTCGACGCCCACGGTGTCGTGCTTGTCCATCAGAAACGCGAGCTTGATCTTGGTGCCCACGCCGTCCGTGGCGCTCACCAGCACGGGCTTTTTCATGCCGGCGACATCCGGCACAAACAGCCCGCCGAAATCGCCGATATCGCTCGCCGCGCCGGGAATGAGCGTGCGGGCAATGTGCTTCTTCATCAGCTCGACGGCGCGGTAGCCGGCCGTGATGTCCACGCCCGCCGCCGCGTAGCTGTCCGACCTGGAATTCAGCATAATGCGTCCCTCCGTCCTTCAGTTTCCGCGAAGCCTGCGCATGACCTCCTGATACGCCTCCTCGACGCCGCCCAGATCGCGGCGGAAGCGGTCCTTATCCAGCTTCTCGTGGGTCTTGCTGTCCCAGAAGCGGCAGGTGTCGGGGGAGATCTCGTCGGCAAGCACGATGGAGCCGTCCGGCAGACGGCCGAACTCCAGCTTAAAATCAACCAGATCGATGCCAAGCCCCTTGAAACAGGCCTTCAGCAGCTCGTTCACGCGGAAGGCGTGCTTTTTGATGGTCTCGATCTCGTCCTTCGTGGCCAGCCTGAGCGCGAGGGCGTGGTAGTCGTTGATGAGCGGATCGCCCAGCTCATCGTTTTTATATGAGAACTCGATGGTGGGCTCGTCGAAGACAATGCCCTCCTCCACGCCGTAGCGCTTGGAGAAGGAGCCGGCGGAGATGTTGCGGATGATGACCTCAAGCGGCACGATGCGGACCCGCTTCACGAGGGTGTCGCGCTCGCTGAGCTCCCTGACGAAGTGCGTCGGGACGCCGTTCTTCTCGAGCATCTGCATGAGGAAGTTGCTCATCTGGTTGTTGATGACGCCCTTGCCGGCGATGGTGCCCTTCTTGAGCCCGTTGAAGGCGGTTGCGTCGTCTTTATAGGAGACGATGACCAGATCCTTTTCGTCGGTGGAGTAAACCCGCTTGGCCTTGCCCTCGTAGATCATGTCGCGCTTTTCCATGTTGCTCACGCCTCCAGTATGCTGTCGATGTTCTTCTGCAGTTGTTCGTCCTTTTCGAGAACCTTTTTCGTCTGCCCGGCCCGCAGCGCCGCCACGCGTTCGGAAAGCGCTTCGTCGCCGAGCGCCAGAATCTGCGCCGCGAGGATGGCCGCGTTCTGCGCGCCGTCGATGGCGACGGTCGCCACGGGCATGCCGGAGGGCATCTGCACCGTGCTGAGCAGCGCGTCCAGCCCGTCCAGCGTGGAGGATTTGATCGGTATGCCGATGACCGGCAGCGGGCTGTTCGCCGCCAGCGCGCCGGCCAGATGCGCCGCCTTGCCTGCCGCGGCGATGAGCACGCCGAAGCCCTCGTCGGCCGCGCCGCGGGCAAACCGCGCCGCCGCGTCGGGGGTCCGGTGCGCCGAGATGATCCTCATGGCGAAGGGAATATCCAGCTTCCTGAGCATGAGCGCGGCGGGCTTCACGACGTTCAGATCGCTGTCGCTGCCCATGATGATGGCGACTTTTTTCATAGTATCCTCCATTTTCCGAACATTTTCATCCGCTCATTGAGTATTATACATATTATCAATGTAATGAACCACCATATTCTTGTAAATCGTTCGGATATAAAGCGGGGCGGCGGGAAAGTATGGCTTGTGAATTTTGCAGATTATGGTATAATATGGCTCGGGCGGTTCTTCAGTCCGGCCGATAAGCTCGGCCTGTGTGACGCCGGAGAGCCGCAAAGACGGATTCAAAACCGGGGAAGGTGCTGCTTTGAAACACGTTGAAACGAACCCGACACTGCGCTTCACAGCGCCGCTCATTGTGGAAAACCTGCTGACCATACTGACGGTTCAGATCGCGGCCGTGCTGATCGGGCGGATCAGCGGGGCCTCGCTGGCGGCGACAGGCACGGGCAATATCATGATCACGTTCACCACCTCCGCCTTCGCGATGATCAACACCGGCAGCGCCGTGCTCGTCTCGCGGCTGGTTGGCGAGCGGAAAGGACGGGACGCCGCCGAGGTGCTCGAACAGGCGATCGGCCTGCTGACGATGACCAGCGCGGCGGCTGCGGCGCTGTTTTTTACGGCGGCGCGGCCCATCCTGCGCCTGCTGATGCCCAACGGCGAGGCCGCGCTCATGAACGAAGCGGTCATCTACTTCCGCATCAGCGCGCTGTCCTTCCCCTTCCTGATGCTGGAGACGCTGCTGAGCAGCACGCTGCGGGCGGCGGGCAATTCCCGCGCGTCCATGGTGCTGGGCGTGGGCATGAACGCGACGATGGCCCTGCTGGCCGCGCTGCTCATCGGCGTGTTTGGCCTGGGCATCTACGGCGCGGGCTGGGCCTATGCCGGCGCGCGCATCATGAGCGCCGGCGCGTCGCTGATCATCGTGGCGCGCTATCACGGCCGATTCATCGTCAACCTGCGCAATGTCTTTCGGCCGCGTCGGGAGGTTTACCGGCACATCATCCGCGTCGGCCTGCCGATCTCCCTCGAATCCCTCTCCGTTCAGGGCGGCTATCTCATCGCCAATTCGCTGGCCGTGGGCCTGGGCACGCTGTCGGCAACGGTGTATCAGGTGTGCACCAACATCAACACCCTCAACTGGATTCCCGCCTCCATCTGCACGGCCGCGGTGCAGCCGCTGGTCGGCCTGCGGCTGGGCGCGGGCCAGACGAATGAAGCCAAAAAGGCGGCGCGCCAGATATGGCTGACCGCCGCGGTGAGCGTGACGGCGATCAGCGCCATAACGGCTGTTTTCGGGCGGACGGTGGCGGGCTTTTATTCCTCCGACGCCTCGGTCATCGACATGGCGCGGTCGGTGCTTTGGCTGTGCCTGGTGATGGGCATTCCCGCCATATCGGTCAACACCACGGACGGCACGCTGCGCGCCGGCGGCGACGCAAAATACGTCATGACGATATCGGTGATCAGCATATGGCTCATCCGGCTGCCGCTCTCATGGCTGCTGGCCTATCACTTCAACCTGGGCGTCATCGGTCTCTTCCTGGCAAACGAGATCAACCTCTTGTTCCGCACGACGGCGGGACTGCTCCGCTTCTCGAGCGGCAAATGGATTCACCAGAACCTGTGACGCGCGCCTTCGCAGCGCATCACAGGCCGATTGATTCATGACAGCCCGGCCGGCAGCGGTTCACGCTGCCGGCCGGGCGCTCTTTTTTGATGCCGGATTCCTTATGAAATGCGGACAGTGCGGCGGCCATCCCCCCATTCTGGCGGAAGGGACGCCGCGCGACGCCATGTTCAAACCCATGCGCCGGGCCCTGGCGCCGCACGCGGCCTGTTTCAGATGGATTCCACCGTCAGGCCCTCCGCGTCACAGGTGTTCAGCGCCTCCTGCGAGGCAACGACGCAGCGGATGCCCGCGCCCTCAAGCTGGCCGCAGACGGCCTCGACGTCGTCCGCGGTGACGGCGAGCATGCGCCGGCGCTCGTCGAGGCGCTGCGCCTCGGTCACGCCGCGCAGCCACAGCGCGTCCGCCGCGCAGCCCCGGTCGCTGTCGGACAGCAGCGGCTCGCTCTGGGCGATGGTGCTGATGATGTACTTGTCTAGCGATGGCCTGTCCGCGCAGTACTGCCTGAGGAACGCCCCCGCGCCGCGATAGGTCCTGAGCGTCTCCGCCGGCGAAGGATCGCGATAGGAATAGAACGCCGCCTCGCCCAGCCGGTTCAGCGTCGCGCCCGCGCCGTAAGCGCCGCCCTTGACGCGCACCTCGTTCCACAGGTATTCCAGCGACAGGATGGTGGACGCCACATTCCACACGGGCATATCCTCCACCCTGTCCGGCAGCGCGTAGCCGGAATAGGACACCGGCGCGGGAATCAGGATGCCCTGCGCGGCCGGCAGGTCGAGCGAGAAGGCGAGCTCCGCGGCGGCGGGCCTGTCGCCCGTCGGAAGCAGCGAGTCGAGCTTCTTCAGCGACATCCGCTCGCCCGCCGTCACGCTGGCCGTGAGGCGCGCGCGTGTGAAGACCGCGCCCTGCAGCGCCGCGAGCGATGCGATCAGCCCTGCCAGCGCCGCGTCGGCGTTGTCCAGCAGCCTGTGCCGCCTCGCGTAGGCCTCGAAGCCATCCGTGAGCTCCATCACCGCCGATTCGGCCGACAGCGCGGCGCGCGCGCGGCCCATGGCGTAGCGGCTGCCCCTGCCGATGATGCGCTGGCGGGTCTCTTCATCGGCCTGCAGCAGCAGTTCCCGGATGATGTCGGCGTGGTCGAACTGCGTTTCGGTCAGGATCTCGGCGAAAAGCGCCATCGCCTCATCCGCATTCTGCTCGAGGAAGCGCGCCTGCGCCGCGAAGAAGGGCCGGCACGTCCCGGGACGCTCGCGCGTGCCGTAGGCTTCGATGCCGTAGCGCGTTTCGCCCAGCAGCGCGTTGATCGCCCGCTGAAGCGACGCGCCGTCGTGCCGGGCGGTGGGCAGACGGCCCAGCAGGCCGGTCATGACGGCCAGCGTCGAGAGCTGCTCCTCCGTGCAGTCGGCCAGGGAGAAATACAGCTTCAGCGACACGATGCCCTTCTCCTTCGCCGGATGGAACAGCACGGTGACGCCGTCCTCTTCGCCCGCCTCCGTGGGCATGGGCAGCGGCTTTTCGCCCACCTCGGACAGCGGCAGCTGCGGCATGGTGGCCAGCTGCTCCGGCGTGTCGACCGACTGCTGCCAGGCGTCCAGCTTTCTGTTGGCCTCGATGACGGCGTCGCGCGCGGCATCCGTCCAGGCCGCGCTGATCGCCTTCAGCCGGCCGGCCTCGGCCGCCCTGAGCTGTTCGCCGTAGGCGCGCGAGGGCAGCATGGTCAGCGTGGCGCGGCCCGCCTCGTCCAGCAGCCACTCCTTCATGAGCTCTTCGTAATAGCCGGTGCCCAGCTGGGTGCGCAGGAAGGCGAACACGCGCGCGCAGCCCACGTACAGCAGCGGATCGCCGCCATAGAGCCAGCTGGAAAGCATGTTGATGTTGCGGATGAGGCCGCGGGGCTCCTCGGCGTCGCGCTCGCGGAACTCCAGCCGGTTCAGGGCGGCGGACAGGTCCTCGCGGTCCAGGCCCTTCTCGGCCAGGCCGCTCACGGTCTCCTTCACCGCGGCCAGCAGCGCCGGGATATGCTCCGCGTCGGTGTTGAGGATGGTGAGCATGCCGGCGGGCTGCATGATGCCGTCCTCTATCTCCAGCGACACGTCGCGGCACAGGCCGGTGTCCAGCAGGGCGCGCTTGAGCGGCGCGTCGTTCGAGCCGGCCAGAACCTCGCCGATCACCCGCAGCGCCGTCAGCTTCTCGCGCTCCTGCCAGCCGCACAGCACCTTGCCCACGGCGAGATGCGTGCGGTTCTCCAGCGGCTCCTCCGGCGCGATTTCATACTCGGCGCTCTTCTGCGTCGGGGCGATGGGCCGCTGCCAGGCAATGTCGTGCGCGGCGTCCGAGCGCTCGTAGCGGCACAGGTACTCGCCGTCGATCAGCGCCAGCACGGCGTTAATGTCCATCGCGCCGTCGAGGCAGATGTAGGCGTTGGAGGGATGGTAGAATTCCCGATGTCCGGCCAGGAACTGCTCGTAGGTCAGATCCGGTATGGCGGCCGGATCGCCGCCGGACACATAGCCGTAGCAGCTGTCCGGGAACAGCATGCGGCTCAGCTCCGTGCTCATGCGCTCCTGCACGGTTGAGAGCGCGCCCTTCATTTCATTGAACACCACGCCCTTATACAGCGGCTCGTCGCCGGGATTTCTCAGCTCAATGTGCCAGCCCTCCTGCTGGAAAATGCCAGGATTGTCGTAGATGGCGGGGCTGAACACCGCGTCCAGATACACGCGGGTGAGGTTCATGAAATCGGCGTCGTTGCGGCTGGACACCGGGAACATCGTCTTGTCCGGAAACGTCATGGCGTTCAGGAAGGTGTTCATGGAGCTCTTCATCAGCTCGAGGAAGGGCTCCTTCACCGGGTATTTTTTCGAACCGCCCAGCACAGAATGCTCGAGGATGTGGAAAATGCCGGTGTCGTCGCGGGGTGTGGTCTTGAACGCAATGGAGAACAGCTTGTTCTCGTCGCTGTTCTTCATCCAGATCAGCCGTGCGCCCGTCCTGTCGTGAGTCATGGCGACGAGCGTCGCGCCGACCTCCTCCACAGGACGGATGTCCGTGACCGTAAAACCATGAATTCTGTCATTGATCTTCATGCAATGTCTCCTTCTGCCGCGCCCGGGCGCAGCGCCTTTTATCAGTATGGACGAAGCGGCCCGGCTCTCATTCACCCCGACGCGTTCCCGCCGGGCTTTTTGTGCGCGGCCGCCTCTTCATTATACCACAATCGGCCCGGCGCTGAAAGCCCTTTTCTCGCGCCGTTTCCGATGCGAATGGCGGAATCGGGGCGATAATTGTTGAATTATTGTTGAAACGCCTTCGGTGCGATCAGATTTTACGTTGGCCTGATACAATAAAGCCCGGCGGTGGGGGAATAACATCCACAGAGATGTGGAGGCATGTCGTCGTCACGGATTATCCCGGCATGCCTGTCATTGTGAGACTCACGTCTGGCTTTGCTGTTCGTGCCGCTCTCATAGTCATCGTGATGGGATCAACGGGTATGGCAAAGCGCCGTATCCGTTTTTTGTTTGGACTTTGTGAAATGGCGGGTGAATCTGATGGGAATTTCCGAGGTGATTTCGCTGCTGAGCGGCATTGCGCTGTTCCTGTTCGGCATGAGCCTGATGGGCGACGGCCTCAAGAAGGTGTCCGGCGACCGGTTGGAGCCGATCCTCTATCGCCTTTCCAACACGGTTTCCCGGGGCGTGCTGCTGGGCACGGGCGTCACGGCCGTCATACAGTCGTCCTGCGCGACGGCGGTGATGACGGTGGGCTTTGTGAACTCCGGCATGATGAAGCTGCGGCAGGCCGTCAGCGTCATCCTCGGCGCGATCCTTGGCACCAGCGTCACGGGCTGGGTCATCTGCCTGAGCTATCTTGAGGGCGCGGGCGGCATGGCTGAGCTCGCCTCCGCCGCCACGCTCACGGGGCTGGTCGCCGTGGCGGGCATTCTGCTGAGGATGTTCACGAAGCGCCAGACCACCCGCCATGTGGGCGACATCATGATGGGCTTCGCCGTGCTGATGTTCGGCATGAGCGTCATGAGCGAGTCCGTGCGCGGGCTGGGCGAAGCGCCGTGGTTTACCGCCATGCTGACGAATATGGCCCATCCGATCCCGGGCATTCTGGCGGGCGCGCTGTTCACGGCGCTTTTGCAGTCGGCGTCGGCCGCCGTCGGCATTGTGCAGGCGCTGTCCATGACGGGCGCGATCACCCTGGGCGCGGCGCTGCCGCTGCTGATGGGCATCGCCATCGGCGCCTCCGCGCCCGTGCTCTTTTCCGCCATCGGCGCGAACCTGGAGGGCCGCCGCACGGCGCTGGTCTATCCCGTCGCGACGGTCATCGGCGTTGCCGTGGCGGCCACGGCGTTCTACATCGCGCACGCCATTGTGGCGTTTGACTTCATGGTTTGGGTGATGAACCCGTTCTCAATGGCCCTGGTCAACAGCGTGCTGCGCCTGATCATCACGCTTGCGCTTCTGCCCATGGCGGGGCTGATCGAGCGCATCGTCTGCCTGCTGGCGCCCGACCGGATAAGCGGTCGGGAGACCGTTCCGGGCATCCGCCTCGAGGAGCGCTTCATCGCCCATCCGGCGCTGGCCATCGAGCAGAGCCGCCTTACCATCAACGAAATGGCGGAGATGTCCGAGAGCGCCATCAATCTGGGGCTCAACCTGCTCTCCGATTACTCGGAGGACGGCTACGCCCGCGTCGGCGAGATGGAGAATACGGTCGACAAATACGAGGACAGCCTGGGCACCTATCTGGTCAAGCTCACCGGCCGCGAAATGACCGACCGGCAGAACGACGAGGTGTCCAAGTATCTTCACACGCTGTCCGACTTTGAGCGCATTTCCGATCATGCGCTGAATCTGGCCGAGAGCGCGAAGGAGCTCAGGGAAAAGGACGTGCGCTTTTCCAAAGAGGCCGCGCACGAGCTGGACGTGCTCTGCGCCGCGATGGGCCAGGTGGTGAGCATGACCGTGACCGCCTTCCGCGAGAACGATCTCAACCTGGCGGGGCGCGTGGAGCCGCTGGAGGCGTTCATCGACGACCTGTGCGACCGGATGAAGTTCAATCACGTGGAGCGGCTGCAGCGCGGCGTGTGCACCATCCATCAGGGCTTTGTGTTCAACGACATCGTCACCAACTGCGAGCGCGTGTCGGATCACTGCTCCAACATCGCCGTCGCCATGATCGAGCTTTCCGGCGACGAATTCCAGACGCACGAATACCTGAACACCCTGCGCGAGACCGAATCGGAACGCTTCCGCATGGCCTATGAGGAGTACGCCAAGCACTTCCCGATCGAGACGGAGGAATGACGCCTCCCGGCCGGCGCAGGGCATGGAGCCCCTGCATCAGGCCAGATCCGCTGTTTTCCTCGCCGCGATGAGAAAGCGATGGATGGTTCCTTCGATCCGCTTCTTCCGCTCGACGGTCCTCTGCAGATCCAGCAGGCGGTCGAAGCAGGCGTCCACGGAAAAGCCCGGGAACTCCCACTCGATGATGCGGGCGAACCAGACGAAGGCGCCCACATCGAAGAACGCGATGGGCCGGAAGGCTTCCTCCGCGCGCAGCACGCTGAAGCCGGCGGCTTCGAACAGCGGCCGCTGGCGCGCCAGGCTGTTGTCCGGAAAGGGGAGGGGCGTGCCGGGCAACACCATTTCCACGAGGTCGCGGTCGTTTTCCGAGCCCACCTGTTCGGTGACGAACAGCCCGCCGGGCTTCAGGAGACGGTTCAACTCGCGCGGATCGAAGTCGCCGTGGCGGTTGATCACCATGTCGAACGAGGCGTCCGGGAAGGGAACGGCGGAGGCGTCGCTGCACGCGCGCAAGTCGATGCCAAGCGGCGCAAGCGTCTCGCGGCACAGCGCCACGTTTGGCGGATAGCCCTCCGTGGCCGCGGTGCGCCCGGCCGGGTGACGCAGCGACAGCAGGAATTCGCCGCCGCCCGTGTCGTAATCCAGCAGGCGCATATCGTCCGTCAGATACGAGCGGACGACGCCGGCATAGTCCCACGGCAGGTCGTCCTCTTCTTCATAACGGCCGTGAATGTGCGAAAAATCCCAGCCGTGGATGTGCGCAGCGGCCTCTTCGGCCAGCCATGCCTCCCTGAGCGCGGATTCGTTCATGGCAGCCGCCCCCTTCTCTCAGATTCATCATACCGCAGAAAAGCGCGCCGCACGTCCCGCTCGTTGCGGCGATCAACGCGCGCCCTTGTCACTCGATCACCGCGTGCACGAGCTTCGGCACGGCGACGGGCTGTCGGGCGATGGTGAGCGCGCCGTCCAGCAGACGCTGCGCCGCCGCCGCGTCGGAGGCGGGGTTCACATGCAGCTCGCACCAGGCCTCGCCCTTTTCGACGTATTCGCCCACGCGCTTCTTCATCACCAGCCCCACGGCGGGGTCGATCCGGTCGCTCTTTTTCACGCGCCCGGCGCCCAGCGCCTGCGCGGCGTAGCCGATGTCGCCGGTCTTCATCGCGGCGATCCAGCCGGCGCTTCGCGCGGTGACGGCGACGCGCCTTTCGGCCCGGGGCAGGCGGTCGGGATCCTCCGCCACGCGCGGGTCGCCGCCCTGGGCGCCGATCATTTCGGCCAGCTTTTTGAGGCCCTCGCCGCCGTCCAGCTTTTCGCGCAGGCGGACGAGCGCCTCGTCCGCGGTCCGGGCCAGGCCGGCGGTGCGCAGCATCTGCGCGCCGAGCTGCAGCGACACGTCCAGCAGCGCGCCGCCCGCGCGGCCGGCGAGCACGTCGATGGCCTCCCTCACCTCCAGCGCGTTGCCCACGTTGAGGCCCAGGGGCTGATCCATGTCGGTCACCAGCGCGCTGAAGCGGCGGCCGGTCATGGAGCCGATGCGCACCATGGTCTGCGCCAGCTGCACGCTCATTTCGGCGGTGGGCATGACGGCGCCGGAACCGGTTTTGACGTCCAGCACCACGGCGTCGCAGCCCGCGGCGATCTTTTTCGAGAGGATGGAGGAGGTGACCAGCGGCAGCGAGTCCACGGTGGCGGTGACGTCGCGCAGGGCGTAGAGCGTGCGGTCGGCGGGGGCCAGCTCGGCGGTCTGCCCGATGACGGCGAGGCCGATGTCCTTCACCTGCCCGATGAATTCTTCCTTTGACAGGTCGATCCGCATGCCGGGAATGGACTCCAGCTTATCCAGCGTGCCGCCGGTGAAGCCCAGGCCGCGGCCGGACATCTTCGCCACCTTTGCGCCGCACGCCGCGGCCAGCGGCGCGACGACGAGCGTGGTGGTGTCGCCCACGCCGCCGGTCGAGTGCTTGTCGACCTTCGCGCCGGGAATGGCGGAAAGGTCGAGCGTCTCGCCTGAGCGCGCCATGGCCATGGTGAGATCGACCGTCTCGCGGTCGCTCATGCCGTTCAGGCAAATCGCCATCAGCAGCGCGGAGAGCTGATAATCCTCAAAGGAGCCGTCCGTCGCGCCGCGCACGAACGCGTCGATCTCCTCCGCCGTGAGCGCCTGGCCCAGTCGTTTTTTCATGATGATTTCGGTTGCGCGCATTGTCTATACCTCCAGGGCGATATGGCCGGCGAGCGCATCGCGCCAGGCGGCCTTTTTTCTGTCATAACCCAGCGTACAGGCCGGGCTGGTCGAGGGCATGCGCAGGGCTTCGCGTCCGGCGCGGGACGCTGGGTCGAGCCGATGGAACAGCCGCCACGCTTCGCCGCCGTTGAGCAGGATCAGGTCCACGCGCGGGTGGGCGTCCAGCAGCCCGCCCACGTCGTTCAGCGTGACCGAGCGCATGGCGGCGTCCAGTGAGCCCTCGCGCGTGCAGGAGCGCACGGTGTCCCACAGCGCGATGCCGTGCCGCAGCAGCATGGCTTTCTTTTCGTCGACGGCCGCGGGCGTCGGCTCGCCCAGGATGTCCGCCATCATCGGCCAGAAAGCGTTGCGCGGATGGGCATAGTAGAACCCCTCCGCGAGCGACCTTACGCTGGGCATCGTGCCCAGCACCAGCACCCGGCACCGCCCGTCGATTACCGGTTCATATGAATAGATTCTCTCGTTCATGCCTTCGGCCTTCTCCCGTCCGGCTTCCGGCAGGGGAAACCGCTGTTTTTCCCCTGCCGTATGCCTAAAGTATACCATGGTTCGTTCAGGAACGCAATCGATATCGGGTTGGATTCAGGGCTTTCTCCTTTGGCGGGGCGATGAGAGACGGGGTCTGGCGGCAAACGGGGTAATACGCCCCTTCCCCTGCGCCCCTTCCCCGCTCTTCGCGGGGACGGGGAAAAAGTTAGTTGCGGGCTTCGCCCGCACTGAGCAGGGCTCCGCCCTGCACCCGGCCGCAGCAAGGCGACATGCTGCAACATAACCCCGGGGTTCAAGGGGCCGCGGCCCCTTGCCGGGCCCGGACGGTTTGTTGCGGGCTCTGTCCTGCGCCCGGCCACAGCAAGGCGACATGCCGCAACATAACCCCGGGGTTCAAGGGATCGCGGCCCCTTGCCGGGCCCGGACGGTTTGTTGGGGCTCCGCCCTGCGCCCGCCGCGGCGAAGCGGAATGCCGCGGCAAAGCCCCGGGGTTCAAGGGGCCGCGGCCCCTTGCCGGGTCTGGGCGGAGCCCAGACCAAAACTCCCCCGTCCCCGCGAAGAGCGGGGAAGGGGGCGAGGGGGGAAAGGGTATGCTCCGCCTGTGCCGCCAGACTCATTGCATTCCGCAACAGCCCGCCAAACGCCAATACATGAGCGTAAATGAGACGGCCCTGGCAGTTGATAACAAAGCCTTGACAAGAGCGCGTTTTTGCATTATTATTACCCCAGTAACTTAATATGTATGATGCGGTTTGTCAGTGGCCCCGATGGCTGATTTCCGTTTCAATGACTGAAAGGCGGGGTAAACGCGATGCTTCGATATGCTGTCCGGCGCTTGGTCACCTCTCTTATTACCATTTTCCTTGTCATCACGCTGACGTTCTTTCTCATGCAGATGGTGCCGGGCGGCCCGTTCCTGGGTGAAAACGTCAATCCGAAGATCACCGAAAGGCTGCTGGCCAAATACGGCTACGATCAGCCGCTGCTGGTGCAGTACTGGCGCTATCTGAAGGGGCTTTTTCAGGGCGATCTGGGCTATTCGATGGTGGTGAAATCGGGCTATACGGTGACGGAGGTCATCCTCGGTTCGTTCCCGACCTCGGGCAGGCTGGGCTTTATCGCACTTTCTGTGGCGCTGATCATCGGCATCCCGCTGGGCGTGTTCGCCGCCATGAAGCACGGAACGGTGTTTGACCGCGTCTTCATCTTCCTCTCCTCGCTGTTCGTGTCCATTCCCAGCTTCATCATGACCATTGTGCTGATGCTGGTGTTCGCCTCGTGGCTCAAGCTGCTGCCTGTGGCCTATCTGGACAGCTGGAAATCGTATGTCCTGCCGGTGGCCGGCATGGCCGTCTATCCCATGTTCCATCTAGGCCGCCTGACGCGTACCACCATGCTGGACGCCGTCTCTCAGGACTACGTCATCACCGCGCGCGCCAAGGGCCTTTCGACGGGCAAGATCATGTTCAAGCACGCGCTGCGCAACGCCATCATCCCGGTGATCACCTCGCTGGGCCCCACGATCGCCGGCATTATGACCGGCTCGTTCGTGGTGGAAAAGGTATTCGCCATCGACGGCATGGGAAAGTATTTCGTCAACTCCATCAGCTCGCGCGACTATCCCCTGATCATGGGCACGACCATCTTCTACGGCATCCTGCTGATCCTGTGCAACTACGTGGTCGACCTGCTCTACGGCGTGATCGATCCGCGCATCAAGCTGTGAGAGAGCCGGCGCGTCGGCCGGAAAAATGATTCGGATGGGGGAACAGGCTGTGCGGTACAACCCTGAATTGCTGAAAAAGTACAATGTTTCGGAAGACGATCTGTCGCTGGCGTCGGCCTCCGAGAAGGAGGGGATCGACCAGATGCGTCCCTCGGTGACCTACTGGAAGGACGCCTTCTCGCGCTTCCGCCGGAACAAGCTGGCCATCGTGATGTTCTTCCTCCTCATGGCGATCATCCTGATGGCGATTTTCGGGCCGATCCTTTCGCCCTACACCTATAAGGGCCAGTCGCGCGATGTGCGCCAGGGCCCGAGCTGGCAGCACCTGCTGGGCACCGACAACCTGGGGCGCGATCAGTTCACGCGCCTGATGTACGGCACGCGCATTTCGCTGCTGGTGGGCGTGGTGACGATGGTTCTGGTGTGCCTGATCGGCATCACCTACGGCGGCATCGCCGCCTATGTGGGCGGGCTCGCAGACAACCTGATGATGCGCTTCGTCGACCTGATGATGACCATCCCCTCCATGCTGGTCATCATTCTCCTGTCGGTGGTGCTGCGCGACCCGCTGGAATCGCTGTTCAACAACCCGACATTCTCGGGGCTGGCCACGGTCGGCTCTGGGCTGATATCCATCTTCCTCGTGCTCGCCCTGTTCAATTGGCTGGGCATGGCGCGCGCTGTGCGGGCATCGCTGCTGATGAACCGCTCGCAGGAGTACGTGCTGGCCTCGGAGGCCATGGGCGCGAGATCGAAATGGGTGCTGACGAAGCACCTGCTGCCCAACTCCATCGGCGTCATCATCATTTCCGCCACGGGCGTGGTGCCCGGCGCCATCATGACCGAGTCGTTCCTGTCGTTCATCGGGCTGGGCGTGTCCGCGCCCATGCCGTCGCTGGGCTCCATGGCCAACACGGCGTTGAACGGCATCGTCAGCTATCCACAGAACATGCTCTATCCCGCGTTTCTGATCAGCATGATCATCCTCTGCTTCAACATTCTCGGCGATGCGCTGCGCGACGCGCTCGACCCGAAAATGCGCAAGTGACCGGTGGGGAGGCAAGGATATGAGCACGGCATCTGATCTGAATGTCAAAAACACCATCCTTCAGGTGGACGACCTGAGTGTGAACTTCCATACGCCGGCCGGTATCGTGCACGCCGTGAGCCATGTCAGCTTTACGCTGCACGAGGGCGAGGTGCTGGGCATCGTGGGCGAATCCGGTTCCGGCAAATCGGTCACGGCCAAGGCGCTGATGCGCCTTCTGCCCGACACGGCGCGCGTGAGCGGCTCGATCAGGCTCAAGGGCCGGGACATCATGGGCATCCCCACCAAGGAATTCAACAGGATCCGCGGCAAGGACATCGCCATGATCTTCCAGGACCCCATGACGAGCCTGAACCCGCTGTACACCATCGGCAACCAGCTGGAGGAAACGCTGCGGCTGCACATGGGCCTGCGCGGCGAGGCGGCCAGCAGGCGCGCCGTCGAGCTGCTCGACATGGTCAGCATTCCCCAGCCTGCCACGCGCCTCAGGCAGTATCCGCACGAGTTTTCGGGCGGCATGCGCCAGCGCGTCATGATTGCCATGGCGCTGGCCTGCAATCCCTCGATCCTCATCGCCGACGAGCCGACCACGGCGCTGGACGTGACCATTCAGGCGCAGATTCTGGAGCTGATGCGCGACCTGATGAAGCAGGTCAACACCGCCATCATCCTCATCACGCACGACTTGGGCATTGTGTCCGACCTGTGCGACCGCGTGAACGTCATGTACGGCAGCTACATCATGGAGACGGCCTCGGTGGACGACCTGTTTTATGAGACGGCGCATCCCTACACGAAGGGCCTCATGCGCTGCCTGCCCGAGTCGGTCCAGAACATCGGCCAGTCCCGGCTGCATCCGATCACCGGCACGCCGGTCGACCTGATGATGCTGCCGGAGGGCTGTGCGTTCGCGTCCCGCTGCGACCAGTGCATGAAGCTGTGCCTGAGCCGCCGCCCGGAGCTTTGCGAGATGAAGGCGGGCCACGCGTCGCGCTGCTGGCGGAGCATCCTGGAAATAGACGATGAGTAGCCGCGCGGAGCGGGGGAGACAAGCGCCGCCTGAGACGGACGCGCGGTGTGCGTCCGCTCTGCCAAAGGAGTTAATGCAATGAGCGATATCATTCTCGAAGTGCAGGACCTGAAGACCTGTTTTCCCGTGAAGGGCTCGCGCACGCAGCTTGTGAAAGCGGTGGACGGCGTGTCCTTCCAGGTGAAGAAGGGCGAAACGGTGGGCCTGGTCGGCGAATCCGGCTGCGGCAAATCGACCATCGGGCGGACCATCATGCGCTTCAATCAGCCGACCGCCGGCCGGATCATCTTTGACGGCAACGACATCACCACCGCCGATATGAAGCCCTACCGGCAGCGCATGCAGATGGTCTTTCAGGATCCCTATTCCTCGCTGGATCCGCGCATGAGCGTGGGCGATATCGTCGGCGAACCGCTGGACATCCACCATCCGAAGATGAACCGCAGGGAGCGGTATGACCGCATTCTGGAGCAGATGAAGCTGGTCGGCCTCAACAGCGAGCAGCTCAGCCGCTTCCCGCACGAGTTTTCCGGCGGCCAGCGCCAGCGCATCTCCATCGCGCGCGCCATGGTCATCAAGCCCGAATTCATGGTGCTGGACGAGCCCGTGTCCGCGCTGGATGTGTCCATACAGGCGCAGATCATCAACATGCTGATGGATCTGCAGGCGCAGATCGGCATGGCGTATCTGTTCATCGCGCACGATCTGGCGGTGGTGCGCCACATTTCCAAAACGGTGGTGGTCATGTATCTGGGCCACATCATGGAGATCAACTCGGCGGAGGACCTCTACAGGAATCCGCTGCACCCCTACACGCAGGCGCTGCTCTCGGCGATTCCGGTTCCCGATCCGAAGACCAGCCGCGCCCGAAGGCGGCAGATCCTTCAGGGCGACGTGCCCAGCCCCATCAACCCGCCGCCCGGCTGCGTGTTCTCCACGCGCTGCCCCTACGCCACCGAGGCCTGCCGCGCTCAGGTGCCAAAGGTGGAGGACGTGGGCGGCGGCCATGTGGTGTCGTGCCTGCGCTATAAGGAAATCAACGGGTAACCCGATCCTGGTTTTATACGTCCACGAAGACGTATGAAATAAGAAAATTAAGGAGGAAACACACATGAAGAAACTGCTCAGCATCGTCCTCTGCACCCTGCTTGTGCTGACGATGGTTCCGCTTGCGTCCGCCGAGGGCGAAAACGTGCTGACCATCGCCATGGCCACCAAGCCCAACCTGGACATCCACTGGAACGCCGGCGCCACCGGTGCGTCCCTGATCAACATCCTCTATGAGGGCCTGTACCGCATCACGGAGACGGGCATCGAGCTGGCCGGCGCGACCAGCCGCGACGTCTCCGAGGACGGCGCCGTGTGGACGTATCATCTGCGCGAGGACGCCGTGTGGTCCGACGGCAAGCCCGTCACCGCCGCCGACTATGTGTACAGCATGAAGCGTCTGGTGGACCCGAACGTGTCGAGCACGTACATGATCGACTACGGCATGTATCTGAAGAACGGCGAGGCCATCTCCAAGGAGGAGGAGGGCTATACGCTGGACGATCTCGGCGTGCGCGCCGTGGACGATTATACGCTGGAGATCACCCTTCAGGAGCCCTGCTCCTACTTTGAGAGCATGCTGGCCTACACCTGCTACTTCCCGCTGCGCGAGGACTGCGTGGCCCTGGAAGAGGGCAATGAGTCCCGCGAAGGAAACTGGACCTGGGCCTGGGACGCCGAGCGTCACATCACCAACGGCCGCATGATCCTGACCTCCTGCGATCCCGAGCAGCAGCTCGTGCTCGAGAAGAACCCCACCTACTACGGCAAGGACGACGTGAAGCTGGACAAGCTGGTCGTGAAGCTGACGGATGACGACAACACCAAGCTCGCGCTCTTCGAGAACGGCGACGTCGACATGATCGACGGCTTCCCGTCTGAGGAGACGCAGAGACTGAAGGACGCCGGCTATTATCACAGCGTGCCCTCGCTGTACACCCGCTTCCTGCTGGTCAACAACAACGCCGAAGGCCTGAAGGATCCCCGCGTCCGCAAGGCGCTGTCTCTGGTCATCGACCGCGAGTTCGTGTCTGACGTCATTCTGAGCGGCTCCTTCATCGCGGCCGACACCTATGTCGGCGCAGGCTTCCCCGGCGCCGTGGCTGACTTCCACACCGACGGCGGCCCGCTGTTCAGCAAGACCTGCACAGACGAGGACATCGCCGAGGCCCAGAAGCTGCTGGCTGACGCCGGCTATCCCGGCGGCGCGGGCTTCCCGCTGCTCACCTGCACCTACGCTCAGAGCCCGAACTATGATCTGCTGTTCCAGTATCTGGAGTCCACCTGGTCCGAGAACCTGGGCATCACCGTGCGCCTGGAGTCGCTAGAGAGCGGCGCCATGGGCACCCTGCGCGATGCCGGTGAATTCCTGATCACCCCCCAGGGCTGGGGCCCCGACTGGCTGGACGCCTCCAACATGCTGTCCATCTTCGTGACCGGTAACTTCATCAATGCCGGCCGCTACTCCAACGCAGCTTATGACGAGGCGTACGCCAAGGCCAAGATCACCAACGAGACCGAGGCCCGTCTGGATCTGCTGCACGAGGCCGAGCGCATCCTCATCCAGGAGGATATGGGCATCATCCCGCTGTACCATCGTCATGCCGTCGCGCTGTATCGTGACAGCGATCTGTCCGACGTGAAGTTTGACGCCGACCGCAAGGTCATGTACTGCGACATCACTGTGACCAAATAAGGGAACATCATGAAAACAACGCCCGCCCGGGCCTCTGCCCGGGCGGGCGTTGTTGGACAAACGACGCGGCTTTGACGGTGTGCGAGGGCCTTTCCGGTCTTGATTGCGTGGTTGGGAGATGGTATACTGTTCGCAGGGAGTGGAGGGCTAATCGGGATTTGGCGGAGGAGCAGCAACATGAATATCATTCTAAAAAAGATGGAGACAGACGAAGAAATAAAGGGGAAAGCCTATGTCCATTGGAAGTCGTGGCATGAAGCCTACTCGGGAATTGTAAGTCAGGAATATCTTGACCAACTCACATTAGAGAAGTGCGAAAAAATGGCATTTAGCTGGCCTGAGAATACTATCGTTGCAGAAGAAAACGGTATTGTAATTGGCTTTGTGTGCTATGGCGATGGAGGTGAGGAGACACCTGATGTTGGTGAGATATTCGCCTTATATGTTTTGGCAGATTACTATGGAAAAGGTGTTGGTCGTAAACTAATGGATGCAGGATTGGAGCAACTCAAGCACTTCTCACAAGTGCGTCTTTGGGTTTTGAAAGAAAACAGAAGAGCTATTCGCTTTTATGAAAAGTGTGGATTCCTGTCAGATGGCACAGAGATGACAAGCCCCAATATTTCAGCTACAGAAATAAGGATGACCTTAAAGCGATAAATTCCAGATTGACGGTTTTTCCCGTCCGATGATCACATGATACATTCCCTGGCGCAGCCGCATGGACGCACCTTTTATTGGACAGCCACCTTTTTGTAACTGCCCCACAAAAAGGTGCGTACTTCCGTATGAAAGCGAATCGTGGTATACTGCTGATGTGACGAGAAAAGAGCCGCTGATGAGGAGTGATCTGCATGACGATGAAAACCACTGATCGAGTCGGGAAAAGCAGTCTGGACACAGAAGCCATTGCGCGCCTGAGCGACGCATTTCGGCAGGCGGACGCTGTGATGATCGGCGCTGGCGCGGGATTGTCCACGGCGGCGGGGCTTGTATACACCGGAGAGCGGTTCGCCAGGTATTTCTCCGATTTCGGCGAAAGGTATGGCTTTCACGACATGTATTCCGGCGGCTTTTATCCGTATGAGACGCAGGAAGAATTCTGGGCCTATTGGAGCCGGTACATCTGGGTCAACCGTTACATGGACGCGCCGAAGCCGGTCTATCATGATCTGTTCAATCTCGTGAAGGACAGGGATTACTTTGTGCTGACGACCAATGTGGATCACTGCTTCCAGAAGGCTGGCTTCGAGAAGAAGCGGTTGTTCTACACGCAGGGGGACTACGGCCTGTTCCAGTGCAGCGAGCCCTGCTGCAAGCGGACCTGGGACAATGAGTCCGTCATCCGGGAAATGATCCTCGCGCAGGGGTTTGTGATTGGCGAGGGCAACGAACCGATCGTCCCCGATGGCGCGACGCCCGCCATGCGCGTGCCGATGGATCTGCTGCCCAAGTGCCCGAACTGCGGCAAACCCCTCACGATGAACCTGCGCTCGGACGATCGATTTGTGGAGGACGACGGATGGGGCGAGGCGGCGGTGGAATACGAGGCCTGGGTGACCGCCCATCAGGCCATGCGCGTGGTCTATCTGGAAATCGGCGTGGGCTGGAATACCCCCGGCATCATCAAATACAACTTCTGGAACCTGGCCTGCAAAAACGAAAGCGCCGTATACGCCTGCCTGAACTGCGACGATGCCCGCATTCCCAAAGAACTGGCCCGGCGCGGCATCGGCATAGAGGGTGATTCGGCCCGGGTGATTGCGTTTCTAGCCGGTGAAGCGCGCGCCAAAGAGGCATAGTTACAAAAAAGTGCGCGTTTCCGAAGCATCGGACGCTCGTCTGCGCGCACAATCTGGCGTTTGACTGGGGCGCGGCGACCAGGGGGGAAGGCGCCGCGCCGCTCTATTGCCCTTCTTCCATGTCCCGGGGCGTCCAGTTTTTGAAGGGGAGATGGTCCGGCACCGGCACGACGAAGCCGGGCAGGCTGACCTCCACCAGCTTCCTGGCAAACTTGCCGTAGGAATTGCGGTAGTGTGCCGCGGACTTCACGACCAGCGCCCTCTGCCGCTCCGGGCTGATGCCGCAGTGCCGGAAGATCTCGGCGTCATATGGCTGCAGCCGGTTTGTGGAAATGATGACGAGATTCCCGCCTGCTTCGACGACCGCGGTGGTTCCCAGACGGTTCAGCGCATGCTGGTTCATTTCGTCCCGGTTGCGGTAGAGGCCGTCCGTGAGATGCTTCACCCTGGCGTGGACGGCCAGGGGCCCGCCGGAGAAGGCCGGATCGCTCATGCCGCCCAGCATGAGGTCGACCTCGCCGCCGACGCCCGCTTCGGCGCAGCGCCTCGCGCTGTCGGGATCGGTGATCATGGCAAAGGCGAAGCCCTGCAGCCCCCGATCCAGCACCTCCCGCAGGATGAAGGTCGTATCGCACAGTCCCCCGCCGCCGGGATTGTCGGAGGCGTCGGCGATGACCAGCGGTCCTTCCCCCGGCTCGTCCAGCATGGACAGCGCCTCATCAAGCGTGGGGAAAACCCGCCTGAGCGTATTCCTGCCCGCCCAGACGGCCTTCCCCACACGGTCGGCAATCTCCTGGGCCAGCGCGGCGTTGCCGTCTGTCACCGCGACCACAGCCATGCCCATCTCTTCAATGTCGGAGGGGAAAAAGCCATGGGCAAGCCGCACCATAATCGCGCCATTCCGCTTTTCCTCTTCCCGGCACATATCCAGAAACACCCGGATCTGCGGCAGGGCGGAAGGAAACATGGGGTTCAGGTACGGAATGCGGCGGTATCCCATCGCGGGATGGCAGACCCCGTCCAGCATTCCTTCCATGATCTTCGCGGCGAGATATCCGGTTTCATACATGTCGGTGTGCGGATATTCCCGGTAGGGGACCAGCGCGTCCGCGCTGCGGGCCATCTTCGACGTGATGTTGGCGTGAAGGTCGAGCGAGGCCACCAACGGCTTGTCGCGTCCGAGCAGCCCTCTTATTTCTTCCAGCAGATCGCCTTCCGCGTCGTCATGCCCCTCGGCCACCATGGCGCCGTGCATCGCCAGCAGCACGCCGTCCGGCTGCTCGCGCCGCAGCGCGCCGAGGATATGGGAGCGGGCAAACTCATAGACCTCCGCGGTCACCGGCCCGGAGGGCATGGCGGCCATGCCAAGCACCTCGATCAGGCGAACGTCGTCGCGTTTGTCGAAGACATCGAGAAAAGCGCCCAGTTCGTTCCGAACGCCCCGATACGCGTTTTCCATTTCCTCCCGGCCGACATGCAGGGCCCGCTGCCGATAGGCTTCCATATCGGCCTTTTGCGGACAAAAGGAGTCTGTCTCATGTCGGAATTCCGCAACCAGCAGCTTTTTCACGTCGCATTCCTCCCCTGAAATTCCATCTTTCGAAACGGCGCCATACCCGCATCGGCTGGCGGCCTCGCCTGTCGATCGGCTTTTCCCGGCAGGTCGGCCGTCCCGCACATAACCGCAGCCCTGCCCCACACAAGTGTACATGACAAAGCCGCGTCTGTCAAGCAATCGCAGCCGTCCCGACAGGGTTTGTCCGTGCATGGGGCGGAGCCTTCCGGGAATAAGCGGCCTGGAAATATGTTTTTACTTGTCATCCCCCTGCCGGTGAAGTATAATTATGGAAAAGCGGCATTTGAGTCGACAGCAGAGCAAAGCGCGGGCATGGTCCGGCTGAATGAGAGCGGCGGCGATAGAATCTGTCGCCTGCCGGGTCTTTTTCCCGCATCCCGGGACTTGCGCCGAGCAGGTAGCCATGTTTCATGGATAAATGGATGGAAGGGAAAGGCGAGTATGTGTAGGATGGCGCATCAGGGCGGATTGGCAAGGACCGGGCTGGCGCTGTGGCTTTGCGCGGTCATTCTCGGCGGCATGCTGTCGCCCGCGGAGGCTTTCGCGGTGGATTCAGAAGGCGGCCATGTGCGCGTCGGCTATTATGAAAACGAGGTTTTCCAGGAGGGAGCGCAGGAGGGCGCCGTCAAGGCCGGGTATGCCTATGAATACTATCAGAAGCTGTCTGAGTATACCGGCTGGAAGTACGATTACGTGTACGGCGAATTCGGCGAGCTGTATCGAATGCTCCTGGACGGTGAGATCGACTTCCTGGCCGGTCTGGCCTGGCGGGAGGATCGGGAAGCGCTGATCGCTTACCCGGATGAGCCCATGGGCAATGAAAGCTATAACCTGATCGGGCACGACACGGATGATGCGCTCACAACCGATCCGGCCACGTTGAACGGCAGAAAGATCGGCGTGCTTGACAGCGCCATGGCGGCCGTCCTGCAGGAGTTTCTGCAATCCCATCATGTTCAGGCGGAGATTGTGCTTTATCAGGATTATTCGCCCCTGTTTGAGGCGTTTGACAGCCATGAAATCGATGTTCTTGCCGCCGAGGGAGACGGCGCTTACGGGCGGGCGCATGCGGAGCTGCTTCACTCTTTCGGCGCGTCGGACTATTACCTTTGCGTCAGCAGGTCAAAGCCTGAGCTTCTGGCCCAGCTCAATGAGGCTCAGGCAGAGATCGGCGTCAATGAACCGAATTATATCAATTCGCTGCGCCGCAAATACTATCCGGTCAGCATCTTCAGCCGGGCTTTCTCGGCGGTGGAGAGGCAATGGCTTTTAGAGCATGCGGAACTGCGCGTCGGTTATCTGAACAACTATCTCCCTTACAGCGGCACGGACGCGTCCGGAGAGGCGACGGGGCTGGTGAGCGACATCGTTCCCCGCCTGTGGGAGGAGCTCGCCCCCGGCAGTCTCGACATCCTGTATTTCGGCTTTGACAGCTATGATGAAATGATCGCGTCGCTGGGCAGCGGCGAGATCGACACCGCGTTCCCGGTGGGCGGCGGCCTGTATTATTCGGAGGAAAGCGGCGTTTTCCAGTCCACCCCGGTGGTATCGGCCGCGACCGAGCTGGTCCATAAGGGCGAATATACGGAGGATACGATCGCTCGTTTTGCCGTCAATGAGAATAACGGCATGCAGTATTACTTCGTCCTGACCTATTATCCGGATGCGCAGATCACCTTTTATCCCTCCATTGAAGCCTGCCTGAAAGCGGTCAGCGACGGGGCGGTCAGCTGCACCACGCTCAACGGCCTCAGAGCCAACGATATTCTGAGGAACAGCCGCTACAACGATCTCTCGCTGCTTCAGACGACGCACAACGACGACAGATGCTTCGGCGTTCAGAAAGGCAATGCGGGATTGGTGAGACTGCTCAATCGCGGGATCAGCGTGCTCGGCGCGGACTACGCTCAAAACCTCGCGTTCCGGTACACGGATCAGCTCTATAGCTATTCGATCGGCGATGTGATCCGGGAACACATGGCGCTCTTCGGAGGCATCATACTTGCTGTGGCGGCGCTGGCCATCCTGCTCCTGATCCGCGACAGGACGCGGTCGAAACGCGAACTGGCCAATCAGGAAAACGCCCGCAGGGCGCTGGAAGAGGCCAATGCGGAGCTGGAGGAAAGCAGACAGGCAAAGCAGCGCGAGCTGGAGGAACGCCTTGCATTGCAGGGAGAGCTGCTGGAGCAGCAATCGCGCCGGGAACAGCAGGACAAAATGATCACCGCGCTGGCGTCGGATTATCGCTGTGTGTATCATGTCGATCTGGATCATGACGACGCCGTCTGTTATCGGGCGGATCCCAACGATCGCGAGCAGACCCCGGAGGGCGTTCATTTTCCGTATCACGAGCGGTTCGCGTGGTACGCAAATCACTCTGTCGCGGAAAGCTACCGGGAAGGATTCCTCCGCTTCATCGAGCCGGATCATGTGCGCAAAGCGCTGACCAGCGATCCGATCATTGTGTACCGGTATCTGGCTCAGCGGGACGGAAAGGAATACTACGAAATGATCCGCATGGCCGGCGTGCGGCACGCAGAGGACCGGGACGACCATATCGTTCACGCGGTGGGACTCGGTCTAACGGTCATCGACGCCGAAATGCGGGAGGCGATGGACAGGAATCAGGCGCTGGCGGGAGCCCTCGACGCGGCGGAGCAGGCCAACAAAGCGAAGACGGCCTTCCTGTCGAACATGAGCCATGAGATCAGAACGCCCATGAACGCGATCATCGGCCTTGACAGCCTGGCCCTTCGCGACGCATCCCTGTCGGAGACGACGAAGGATTATCTCGAAAAGATCGGCGGCAGCGCGCGACATCTGCTGGGATTGATCAACGACATACTGGACATGAGCAGAATTGAGTCCGGACGCCTCGTCATCCGCAAGGAAGAGTTTTCCTTCGGCGAGATGCTGGAGCAGATCAATACCATGGTCATGTCCCAGTGCGGGGAAAAGGGCCTGAAATATGAATGCCGGGTCATCGGCGGCGTGAGCGATTACTACATCGGGGACGACATGAAGCTCAAGCAGGTGCTCATCAACATCCTCTCGAACGCCATCAAGTTTACGGACGAGCCAGGGAGCGTGACGCTGACTGTCGAGCGGACGGCCAACTATGAAAAGCAGTCCGCGATCCGCTTTGTGATCAGGGACACCGGCATTGGCATGGATCAGGCGTTTATCCCGAAGATCTTCGACGCGTTCACCCAGGAAGACAGCAGCCGCAACAACAAATACGGCAGCACCGGCCTGGGCATGGCCATTACCAAAAACATCGTCGAGCTGATGAACGGAACAATATCCGTCCAGTCGGAGAAAGGCGTGGGAACTGAATTCACCGTCGTCATAACGCTGACCAACAGCGAGCGGCAGGGGACCGCGCTAAGCTATATGAGTCCCCGAGACATGCGGATCCTGGTGGTGGACGATGAGGAAATTGACGCCGAGCATGCCAGGATCGTGCTGGACGAGGCCGGCATCAAGGCCGACACCTGCGGCAGCGGTCAGGAAGCGCTGCAAATGCTGGAGGTTCAGCATACAAAGCATGAACCGTATAATCTGGTGCTGCTGGACTGGAAAATGCCGGAAATGGACGGCCTTGAGGTGGCGAAGGAGATCCGGAAAAGATACGACAAAGAGACCACGGTGATCATCCTGACCGCCTTCAACTGGGATGAGATCATGGACGAGGCGCTGCACGCGGGCGTGGACAGTTTTCTCGCCAAGCCGCTGTTTTCTTCCAATGTGATCGACGAATTTGAACGCATCGCCCGGAAAAACAACATGAGCCTGTATAAGGAAAAGAAACGGGCGGAGCTGAAGGGGCGGCGCATCCTGCTGGCGGAGGACGTCATGATCAACGCGGAGATCATGAAGGAAATCATCCGGATGCGCGAAGCGGAGATCGATCACGCGGAAAATGGCCGGCTCGCGCTGCGGATGTTTGAAGAGAGCGAAGTCGGCCATTACGACGCGATTCTGATGGACGTCCGCATGCCCGAGATGGACGGCCTCGAAGCGACGGCGGCCATTCGCGCGCTGGACAGGCCGGACGCGAAGACGATCCCGATCATCGCCATGACGGCCAACGCCTTTGACGAGGATGTGCAGCGGTCGCTGCAGGTCGGCATGAACGCCCATCTGTCCAAGCCCGTAGAACCGGATCGGCTTTATGAAACGCTCGAGGAGCTCATCTGGGAAGCGGAAGACAAGTGAGCCTGACGGCGGGCGGGCGTAAACCCGGCTCACAGGGATCAGCCGGGTGAGAGGGTAACCATATCATATTCCCACTCAACAGCCGTATTGCTGAGACGGTCTGTATATGGAAGGGGATAGACGCGCCCCGTCGCGCCCTGGTAGGCTTTCTTTTCCAGGGAATAGGGAAGGGCATTCGGCGTTGCAGGAATGTAACTGGGGATCATTCGCCGCTCTCGTTTCATTTCTACCATAGGATCAGCCCCTCGGTTCCTTATTTTTCAGCTTTTTGCGCCTGGCCTTCAGAGCACTCTGCGACGACATCGAGATAATACTGAAGGCCTGTGCGCATGTAGCTTGCGTCGTCGCCAACCCAGTGTATATTCGCGCCCATTTGCGAATAGAGACGGATGTGCTCCGCGTCGGCGGCGTAGCAGCCGCAGGACTTTCCGCGGGCTTTGCAGACGTCGAACACGCGCTGGATATGCTCCTTCAGAAGCGGATGATCCAGCTGGCGGGGGATGCCCAGCTGAATGGAGTAATCATTCGGCCCGATGATGACGCCGTCGATGTACTCGCCATAGGCGTCCAGCATGGCGGGCAGGTTGTCGAGTCCTTTTGGCGATTCGATCTGAGGGAACAGGAAGCGTCCCTGCTGAAACTGGTCGAAGGTTTCGCCCTGACGCAGGATGCCCCAGCCGCCGTACCCTGTGCGGCCAATGGGCGCGAAATGAATGGCGTCGACAGCGACCTGAAGCTGCTCAAGGGTTTCGGTCCTGGGAAGCATGATGCCGTCGGCGCCAAGATCAATGGCTTTGGCGATGAGATGGTAAACGCTGTCCTCAACGCGGACGATGGAAGGAATGCCCCTTTCACGGCAGCGCAGCGTCATGGGGAGCAGCTCTTCCGTGCCGTACAATCCATGCTCCTTGTCCAGCAGGATGCAGTCGGATGCGGACAGGGCGTCGATGACGAAGGGACTGAGCGACTGCATGACAATGGACATGCTCACCGGCTCTCGGGCGTTCAGGCGATTCTTCAGATCAGTATACCGATTCATTGCAGGATCTCCTCTCATGGACAGATTTGATTGGGCGACAGGATTTCGTAACACAGGCGGCTGGATTCGCGGCAGCGGGCGCCGGAGGGGCGAATCAGAACGCCCGATACTCTGTCGGCGTGCTGCCGGTTATGGCCTTAAACCGGCGAATGAAGGTATTGACGTCGTTGTAGCCGACTTTCTTGGCGATTTCCTTCACGGGCAGATCCGATTCCTTAAGCAGGCGCGCTGCGTCTTCGATGCGTCTTTCGGTCACATATTCGGACAGTCCCTTTCCGATTTCGCTCTTGAAGAACCGGCTCATCGTGGGACTGGAGACGCCAAAGGCATCGGCGAGAAACTGGAGTGAGAAATTCGGAGAGTCGTAATGCGCTTCCACGACCGAACGCACAGCTTCGCACTGAAGCGGTGATTTCTGGCTTTCCATCAGCTCCACAATTCTCTGCAAGCAGCGTTCAAGACTCAGGCTGACATCCCGTTGCGCGCTGGCCCCCACGGACAGGAGCTCGCTGATGATCTGGCGCAGCTCCTCGTTGCGCAGCACTTTTTCGTTCACCTGCTGGAATACGGAAAGCAGCGTCATGTAAAAAACGCCTATATTGCAGGAGGAGTCCGCATCGTTCATATAGCCCAGCACCTGACGGATGGTCGCCTGAGCCAGCTTCACGTCGCCGGTAATCAGCTGATTGTATAAATCGTGGCAGAGGCTGTGGTAATTCATGTCGATATAGGATTTTTCCATGACGGACAGCAGCTCCATATCCAGGAACAGGCGCCCGGGCGTAAACTGATAGCGCGCGACATACTGCATTTGGTAGAAGTGCCGCTGGACCTGATTGATTTCGTCAAAGAAAGGGCTGACTATGATGGACATGAGGGAATCGGCGCCAATATACTGCTGATGCAGCGCTTCCAGCTCCTGAACAACGCTCCTGCGGACGGGCGCCTTTCCCCAGGCCAGAAGGGCCAGGATTTCCTGTGAAAAGTCCAGCTTCGCGGTCAGCACGACCGGCGCGTCCGGAAGTTCTCTCAATCGCGCCGAGAGGTCGGTCTCCCGTTCGGACTGGGTCGCGTTGTGGAACAGTATCAGCGCAAAGGAACAGGGCGCGGGCGGCAGATGCAGCGCGTCGTGTACTTCGGGCAGGATGTCCGTCGTCAGATAAGTCGAAAGCAGGGCCATGAGGTTGTCCGGCACGGCAAGCGCGTCTTCGCGCACAGACAGCGTTTCCAGGATGCCGTTGATGTAGGCAAATTCATTTTCGTTGTCTTTGAGCTGCGTGCCCTGCGGCTGCAGATGGTTGAGCAGCGACTGAATGGGCACATAGTTGCGGTGCGCCAGGAAATAGCTGGCGGAGAGCGCCAGCAGGGCCGCCGTGAGAAAGGCCAGAATGAGCAGATAAAAGATCCATGAGTGGAAGAAATCCGCCCGCTCAAGCTCCACGCAATAGCTCCAGGGGAAGAGCGCAGACGCAAGCGACAGCGTGGCGCCGCCCTGCAGCGCGCCGGCGTCGGAGTCGTCCAGCGCCCCTTCTTCCGTGCGGATAAACGCGTGGTGCTTCACATTTTCAAACAGGATGTCGAAGCCGCTGAAGACCTGCTTCGGCTCCATGAAGAAAAGCATCATCGCCGGCACGTTATAGCCCGTGACGCCGGGCGGAACGACGCAGATGAGAATCTGCCGCTTTTGAAAGGCGGTTTGTCCGCTCGGGATGACAAAGGAACGCTGCAGCGTTTTCATCAGCGTGATTTTCCCTGTGCTCATGGCCTGGCGCACCGTCTCCAGCGGGAAGGCGTCCATCGCGTAATACATGTCGTAATAGGCGATGTTCATGGCGCCCTTGGCGGAATACATATGCTGAACCTGATCGTCGTCGTATATCAGCAGGAAATCGGAGGCGAGCGAGGAGAAGCCCGCATACACCGCCAGGTCCTTCACGGCTTCATAGGAGGGATAGTCGCGCGCAATGTTCCTGACCAGAAAAAGGGGGTTGCTGTTGATCTGCGTGCCGATGGACAAAAAGGTTTTGAACTGCTGATCCAGCGAATCGCGGATTTGCTGCAGCTTGGACACATTTGAGGTTTCCCATTCCTTCTGATACTGGCGCACGGAAAGGACCATCATGCACATGGTCAGGAGCAGGATGAGCGCGAGCGCTACGGTAAAATAGCCCAGCACAAAGCGTCGGAAAACGAACCGTTTCCCGAATATTGCAAATGGCTGACGCTTCATGTGCGCTACCCCTCCGTCTGAAAGAAACATCACCATATTAATATACCGTAAAAGACGCCGTTTAGTCAATCGTCATTCGGCATTTTTTCAATAGCTTATTTTTTCGGGAACAGGCGTAACCTGAGCTTTTCGCCGGGTTTTCATGAATTCTCACGCCGTGGAAGAAATGACAAAAAATGGCGATCGGATATGAATCATTTGTCGATTGCCATTTTCAGAGGTTTTTCATATAATCAAAACAGAGCGCATAGCGCAAGGGCCCTGCGCCGCGCCGGCTTGTTCGAGATTCCCGTTTTGAATGAAGAAGGAGGAACCTGGCATGAAGAAAATCATCGCCCTGTTACTGGCTGTTCTGCTGGGGCTGGCTGGCGTCAGCGTCTTCGCGGAAACGACGCTTCCGCTGGTCGACGAACCGGTCAGCATGAGTCTGTTCTTTGTCTATAAGGCCGGCGGTGTTCGGCCGTCCGAGAACATCATGTGGCAGAAAGTCGAAGACATGACGGGCATTCACTGGGATCTGACCGAGGTGGACGCTTCCGAGTCGGGCGAGAAGCTGAATCTCGTGTTCGCCAGCGGCGAGCTTCCCGAAATCTTCTACGACACCATTTCCATGTCCCAGATCGCCATGTACAACCAGAACGGCTACTTCATCGACATGAAGGATCTGATCGCGGAGAACGCGCCCAACCTGACCCACCTGATGGAGATCAGCGACGCGGTGCGCGGCGTCATGACGCTGCCCAACGGCCAGATTTCCACGCTGGTGTGGACCAACCTCCAGATCGAGTACGGCCTGGCCGAATGCCCGCTGCTGATGCCCTACATCAACAAGATGTGGCTGGACGCGCTGGGCCTGCCCGTTCCCCAGACGTTCGACGAGTTCTACGACACGCTGATCGCCTTCCGCGACGGCGACCCCAACGGCAACGGCGAGCAGGATGAAATCGGCATGGTGGCCGTCAACCTGAACGACATCATCACCACCCTCGCCTGCTGGCATGGCTTCATGATCGACGGCAGCACCAAGGCCTTCCTGGACGGCGACACCATGGTTTACGCGCCGACCACCGACGCTTTCAAGGACACCATCAAGGTCATGGCCAAAATGTATGCGGACGGCCTGGTCGACAAGGACATCGTGACGCTGAACCAGAACCAGATCCAGGCTAAGGGCAGCGGCGAGACCTCGGTCTACGGCACGCAGTTCTGTTCCGGCAGCACCTATTGGGGCGTCGATCACGCGCCGGAATACACGCTGATGCCGATCTTTACGGTGTATGAGGATAAGGATCCGGTGTGGACCGGCCGCCAGTACGCCAACGCCGGCTCCTTCTGCATCACGAAGGAATGCAAGGATCCCGCGCTCGCGATCCGCTGGGCGGATCTGTTCTACAGCCCCGAATACGTGAACTGGTACTGGATGGGCATCGAGGGTGAAACCTATGAGTACAACGAGGACGGAACCTGGCAGTGGATCCTTCAGGACGGCGAGACCGTTCAGGACATCCGCAACTACAAGTGCCTCCAGAGCCTGAACCTTGGGCCGTCCATGTGCCCGACCGACTGGTTCAAGATCGCCGGCGACCCGACCGAGAGCGTCATGAACGCGGAGCGCATCCAGATCGTCGAGGACGCGCCCGGCGCCTGCCGCCTGGCTGTTCCGGTCATGTACTATGACGACGAAGTCAACAACGAAATCAAGATTCTGAGAACTGACCTCAACGCGTACTATGATGAAACCATCGCCAAGTTCGTCGTGGGCGAGCTGGATATCGACGCCTACTGGGACACCTTTGTCAAGACGCTCAACGGCATGGGCGCCGAGGACCTGATCGGCTACCTGCAGGCGACCTACGACGCCAACAACGCGCAGTAATCGACTTTCTGCGCCACGCCGCCGCGCCGCATGCCGGCGCGGCGGTATTTCGAAACAAAGGATGTGTTGCACGTGCGCGCGGCCGCTTTATCCGGAAGAAAACCACGGTATTTCACGCGTCTGGGACGCAATATCCTCAGGCATTATGAATTGTATCTGCTGGCCCTGCCGGCGGTGGCCTACTTCATCATCTTCTGCTATATGCCGATGTACGGCATTCAGCTTGCCTTCCGGCGGTATAATCCGGGCCTTTCCTCCATCACGGACGCCCCGTGGATTGGCCTCAAAAATTTCCAGCGCTTTTTCCGTTCCTATCAGAGCACAAAAGTGATTGTAAACACGCTGCGCATCAGTCTTATGAGCCTCGCGCTCTCCTTTCCCATTCCCGTTTTGCTGGCGCTCATGCTCAATGAACAGCGCAGCAAAGGGCTGAAAAAGACCCTGCAGACGCTTTCCTATGCGCCTCATTTCATATCGGCGGTCTGCATGGCGGGCATGCTGACCCTCTATTGCTCCGAGGCGGGGATTGTCAACATGATCATCGCGCTTTTCGGCGGAGAAAAGACAAACCTGCTGGGCATTGCCTCTGCGTTCCCCTGGATTTACGTGCTGGGCAACGTGTGGAAAAACGCGGGATGGTCCAGCATCATCTACATCGCCGCCCTCTCCGGCGTGGACCGCACGCTCTACGAGGCCGCTGCGCTGGACGGAGCCACCAAGCTGCAGCGCATCTGGCATATCGATCTGCCCTCCATTCTGCCGACGCTGGTCATCCTGCTGATTCTGAACTGCGGCTCGATCATGTCCGTCGGCTGGGAACAGATTCTGCTGATGCAGAATCCCCTGAATACAGAATACTCCGAAATCATTTCGACTTATACATACAAAGTCGGCCTTCAGGACAGCGATTTTTCATACTCTACCAGCATCGGTCTGTTCAACTCGGCCGTCAATTTCCTGCTGTTGATGATCGTCAACTGGATCGCCGGTCACGTTGGGGAGGTGAGCCTGTGGTAGCCTCAAAGCCTAACCGGATCCGCAGGTCGCGTGAGGACTTTGCCTTCGACGTCGTCAATACGGTTATTTGCTCATTGCTGCTTGTCCTTTTCGCGTTTCCGTTGTACAATTTTGTCATCGCCTCCATTTCCAGCTCAAACGCGGTTTACAACGGACTTGTGACCTGGAAACCCGTGGATTTCACGATGGACGGATACGCCGAGGTCTTCCGCAATCAATCCATTTGGATCGGATACCGCAACAGCCTGCTCTATACCGTGGCGGGCGTGCTGATCAGCATGTTCCTGACCACGACGGTTGCCTATGCCGTCTCGCGCAAGGAATTCATGCTCCGCGGCCTTGTGATGCGCATGATGACCTTCACCATGTATTTCGGCGGCGGGTTGATCCCGACATACCTGCTCATCAGGGATATGCGCATGCTGCACACGATCTGGCCCGTGCTGCTGCTGGGCAGTGTGTCCGTGATGAATGTCATCATCATGAGGACGTCCTTTATGACGGGCATTCCGGATGAACTGCGCGAAGCCGCGTTTCTGGACGGCTGCGGCGATACGCGATTTCTGATCACGGTGGTACTGCCGCTCTCCAAGGCGGTGCTGGCGGTCATCGTGCTCTACTATGGCATCGGATACTGGAACGCGTACTTCAACGCGATGATCTATCTGGACAATCCCGACGCCTATCCGCTGCAGCTGGTGCTGCGGCAGATCCTGTTTCAGTCGCGGGTGGATATCACCGATCTGACGGACGAGCTGGCGCTCAGCAGGCTGAAGCTGCAGGAGAGCATCAAGTATTGCGTGATCGTGGTCGCCAGCCTGCCGCCCATGCTGGCCTATCCGGCCGTTCAGAAGTACTTCATCCACGGCGTCATGATTGGATCCATCAAGGGATGAGGAGGAAAAACCATGCTGCGATACAAACTGGACCCGCCGGACACGCCCAATACCGGCATCCTCTTTGTCGATCACCAGGCCAGGGGGCGCAGCGGCCACCTGAGCCACGCGCTTGTGGAATACAGGAAGGGCTGCGTGCTGGCCTTTTACTCCAACTGCTCCGGCAAGCGCAACGCCTGGAGCCCCGGGCACAACGGTTTCGGCTGGCTGGAATACAGGCGTTCCACCGACTATGGGGCAACCTGGAGCGGGGGGACCATTCTGGATTATTCGATGGACTGCCTCCTCAACGAGCCGTTCACCGTCAGCTGCGAGAAGGCCGTTTCCCCGGCTGAAGACGAGATCGTCGCGCTGTGCATCCGCAACGAAAACCCAAACGGCTGGGAACCCTATCTGGAGCCCGTCGTGCTGCGCAGCGGGGACGGCGGCCTCACCTGGTCCGACGCCGCGCCCTTCTGCCTGAATAAAGGACGCATCTACGACGCGCTCGTGGCGGACGGGATCATCTATGTGCTGATGCTCGCCCACAACGATTTTCTGACAAACGCCCCAGAACAGCGCTATCAGCTGTATGTGAGCGCGGATCACGGGAAGACCTTTGAGCTGCGCAGCGAGCTGCCGGGCGATTATCTGGCGCACGCCTACGGCGCGCTGGCGTTCCGGGAGGACGGCTCCCTGATCGCCTATACCTACAACGAGAAGGATGAATACAACCTGGACTGTTTTATCAGCCGCGACAAGGGGCGCACCTGGGCGGAGCGCGTGCCGAGCTTCTGCGCGAAGCGGATCCGCAATCCCCAGGTGGCGAGGGTGCGGGGCGGATACATCCTGCACGGGCGTTCCGGATGCGTGCTGCCCGATCTGCCCATGGATTTTGTGCTGTACACCAGCGAAGACGGGCTGCGCTGGGATGAAGGGCGCTTCCTGTGTTCCCTGCCGTCCTACAGCGCGTACTATTCCAACAATCTGGTTCTTGACATGCCGGACGGATCTCAGAGGGTGCTGATTCAGGCGTCGGTGCCCTACAGCAAGGGCAGGGTAAACATTGCGCACTGGATGATGACGCTATAGGACGCGGAGAAAGAGGAGGATACATTTATGAGGGGAACGACAAGCTGGGCGTACAAACCGTTTTTCAGGCTGCATGAGATTCACAAGGCGACGCTGCCCTATATCTGCCGGATCGCGCCTCACAGGGATTCGTTTGAATTCGAATGGTTCGACAGGGGCTCGGACGGCGCGCATAAGCTGATGTACCGCAAGTACTGCACGATGGACGCCTGGGCGGAGGCGTCTCTGAACGGACCGGTCTTCGAATTGACCGGCCTGATCTGCGACATGGACTATGAGTTCAAGGTCGTCCGGACGGACGGAAGCGGCGAGAGCGACGTCCGCCTGGTCCGGACCTGCGATATGCCCTATAACATCGTCAATTATCTGCATCCCGATGATCCGATCTACCAGTATGCCGGACACGGCATCTGTTCGCCGACCATCGTCAGGCTGCCCTCCGGAAAGCTGATCGCAGGCATGGACGTGTGCTATTGGAAAGCGGGCAGGAATCTGTCTCTTTTCTTTAAGTCGGAGGACAACGGCAAAACTTGGCGCTATCTTTGCGACATGTTCCCGGCGTGGTGGCCCAAGCTGTTTGTCCACAGAGGGAAGCTCTATTTGTTCGCCGCCTCTTCAGACTATGGCGATATGCTGATCGGCTGTTCGGAGGACGAGGGTGAGACGTGGTCCGCGCCTGTCAGGCTGATCCCCGGCTGCGGCATATCCGATGTTGGCCCCCACAAGAGCGTCGTTCCGGTCATCGAGCATAAGGGCCGCCTGTGGTCAGGCATTGATTACGGCTCATGGAAGTACAACCGGCACGACAACGGCATGCTCTCCATCGACGTGGACGCCGATCTGATGGAGCCGTCCAACTGGCAGTATCCTCCATTCCTGCCATTTGACAAAAACTGGGAGGGCGCGCCGGTGGGACCGTGCCCGGGCTGCATCGAGGGAAACGCCGTCGTTTCGCCGGATGGCACGCTCTGCAGCTATCTGCGGATTGATCTGCCGAACTGCACTCCGGCGCAGGGAAAGGCCGTTGTGCTCAAGTCGGTTTCAGACGATCCGGAAGCGCCTCTTGCGCTCGACAGGATCGTCGACTGTCCGATCGGCAGCAACGCCAAATTCGAAGTGCAGCGCGACCCCGTGACCGGCAAGTATATCGCGTTGGGCAATGAGCAGGACGGCGTGATTCCCGGCCGCACCGTGATGTCCATGGCGGTTTCCGATGATTTTTACACCTGGCGCATCGCAAAGCGCCTGCTGGATTATCGCCACGCCGACCCGAACCACGTCGCATTTCAGTATCCGGACTGGTACTTTGACGGAGAGGATATCGTCTACCTCTCGCGCACAGCCTGGGGGCGCTCCTTCAATTCGCATGATACCAACTATATCACGATACACAGGATAGAGAATTTCAGGCAGTATCTGTAAATTCGCCCGTTTCCCGTGGTTTTGCGGAACGGATTTGGCGCGAGGGCGGGTTCCTGGCGCAGGCCGGCAGACCTTTGCCGGGGAGGGCCAGGGCTTGTCCCACCATGGAAAACGCCGCATAACGACAGAACCATTCAACGTGTTATTGCATCGTCCTATCGCTGTAACGCACAAGGAGCGGAGGATGATGGTCAATGACACGTTGTTTTATGAAGATAACATTTTATCGGTTCTTCACGGAAACCTGTTGGATCAGGCTTCCCTCCGAGGGGAGGGCAGAGTTCTCTTTCTCTGCCACCCCACAGTTTTCCGTGAAGAACCTTTCAGGCAGAGATCACAGCGTCAGCAGGCGCGGCATGCCGATGTCGCCGCCTGCCGCATCCAGCAGCGCGTAGCGTCCGTCCCTGAGCGCGCCGGGATTGAGCAGCAGCACGCCGCCCTCATTGAGCAGGCAGGGCGCGTGCGTGTGGCCGAACAGCGCCAGCGGCACGTTTAACTCCCGCGCGCGCCAGGCGAGCGGGTCCAGCGTGAACTTGACGCGATGCGTGTGCCCGTGGCAGGCGAGCATCCTCACGCCGCCCAACGTCAGCACGATGTCGGCCGGCGCGCCGGGATTCATGTCGCAGTTGCCGGGTACCGAATAGACGGGAATGGGCAGGCTGGACCGGAGCCACTGCGCGTCGCCCTCCATGTCGCCCAGGTGGATCACGACGCCGATGTCCCCGCGCCGCCTGATCTCCTGCGCCAGGTTCATGAGCTCGACGCGGTTATAGTGGCTGTCGGAGACGGCAATGATCTTCATGCGCGGCCTCCGTCACAGCTGCTCCAGCACCCCGGCGATGGCGCGGGCGCGGTGTGAGACGGCGTTCTTCTCCTCCATTGAGGCCTCGGCGAACGTCTTGCCGAAATCCGCGCTCAGGAACAGCGGATCGTAGCCGAAGCCGCCTTCGCCGCGGTATGCGCGCAGGATGCGGCCTTCGCATGTCCCGCGCGCGACGATGGGCTCATGGCCGGGCCGCACCAGCGCCATGGCGCAGGCGTAGCGGGCGGTGCGCTTCTCGTCCGGCACGTCGGCGAGCTCCCTGAGCAGCAGCTGATTGTTGGCCTCGTCGTCGCCGTGAACGCCGCAGTATCGCGCCGAATGGACGCCGGGGCGGCCGTTCAGCGCGTCCACCTCGAGGCCGGAATCGTCCGCAATGCAGGCGCAGCCGGTCAGCTTCAGCAGGGCGTTGGCCTTAATGAGCGCGTTTTCCTCGAAGGTCTCGCCGTTCTCCTCGATGTCCGGGTTGAGGCCGAGCTCCTTCATCGAGATGACGTCAAACCGGTCGCCCAGCAGCAGGCGCAGCTCGCGCAGCTTGCCGAAGTTGCCGCTGGCCAGCACCAGCTTGGGCTTCCTGCCGATGACGCCGGCCGCTTCGTCCAGCGCCTCCAGCTGCTTTTCCATGAGCGAGGCGATGCCCTTTTCGCCCAGCGCGAGCAGCGTGTTGAGCTCGTTCTTGTGCAGCGTGCGCCCCTCGCCGGTGCCCTGAATCTCCACGTATTCCATCTCGCCCGTGCGGGGGTCGCGCGTCATGACGAGGTTCATGTCCACCTGCGCGCGGCTGTCCTCCACGTATTCGAGATCCAGCAGCGGGCTCTCGTCGACCACGCCGCAGCTCACGGCGGCCAGCTGCCGCGCGATGGGGGAATCCATCATCTTTCCTTCTCTGGTCAGCCTGTCCACGGCCAGGCACAGCGCCACATACGCGCCGGTGATGGACGCGGTGCGCGTGCCGCCGTCGGCCTGGATGACGTCGCAGTCGATATAGACCGTGCGCTCGCCCATGCGGGTCAGATCGCAGCAGGCGCGCAGGGAACGCCCGATGAGCCGCTGGATTTCGACCGACCGGCCGTCGCGCTTGCTGAACTCGCGCGGCTTGCGGCGGTCGGTAGAGCCGGGCAGCATGGCGTATTCGGCGGTGAGCCAGCCTTTGCCTGTGCCCCTGAGAAACGGCGGCACGCCATCCTCAACCGAGGCCGTGCAGATGACGCGCGTCCGGCCGCATTCGATGAGCACGGAGCCCGCGGCCATTTCCGTGAAGTGGGGGATGATGTTGACGGGACGCAGCTCGTCGAGGCCGCGGCTTCTGGTGCGTTGCATGGATATACGCCTCCTGTTCTTTCGCTTGTCAGTCATTTGTGAGATACGGTTTGATCAGCGCCTTAACGGCTTCGTCCGCGCCGTGTTCAGCGCCGCCGCGATGATTTCCGCGTTTTCCAGCATGGCGCGCTCGTAGACCTGCGCGTCGCCGTCGGCGGCGTGGGTCATCAGCGTGTCGAGGCGGGCGACGGCATAGCCTGCGGCCTCCAGCGCCTCGACGAGATTCTGCGGGGCCTGACGCTCGATGAGAACGATCTCCGCGCCGGAAGATTCCAGCGCGTCCAGCAGGTCTTCAAGGTCGTTGCCGTACTGATCCGTGCCCGGCTCGCGCGGGTATTCGCAGACGACGTTCAGCTCCAGCTGCCTGGCGAGGTAGCCCAGTCCCTCGTGCAGAATCGCGACGGGCCGCGCCGGCGCGCGGGAGAGCGCGTTTTCCATGTCGTCGGCCAGGTCCTCAAGGCGCGTGAGGTATTCGCGGAGGTTGCCCATATAGACATCCGCATAGGCCTCGTCCAGCTGCGCCATGCCTGCGGCGATGGAGACGGACATCTCCATCGCGCCCGGCACGGAGAGAAACAGCCAGGGATTGTCGCCCGCAAGGTGGCTGTTCTCTTCGCCGGCCGCGCCGCCGTTGTGCAGCGTGAGGCCGTTCAGCACCGTCAGCACAGCCGGGCCGGCGGCGGTGAGCGCGGATTCGAAGGGCTCGAAGCCCCGCCCGGCGACGATCAGCGCGTCCTGCCCGGCGATGAGTGCGGCGTCCCAGTCGGAGAGCTGATAGGAACGCGGGCACCCGGTCTGCGGCTGCACGAGATTGGAGAGGGTCAGCGCCGGCACGCCCTTCACGAGGTTGAGCGCGAGGGCATAGAGCGGGTAGAAGCTGGTCATGACGCGCGTGTCATCCGGCGTGTCGCCGCCGGCCATCAGGTTACAGCCGGCGAGCGGGAAAAGCGCGATAACCAGCGCAAGCGCCGCGAGTCGTTTGATTTGTTTCATCGTTCACTCCCTGCAATGTGGCAATGGCCAATCGGACAGTTTATTATAGCACAGACGCGGCATGCTTTCAATCGCAAAACGGGATGGACCAGGGCCGTCTCATTTGGCAGGCTGGTTTTCGCGCGCTTAACAAATTGGCGTTTGACGGGGAGACAGGGGCCTGGCGGCAAATGCAGTTCGAATCATCGTGCGGAACCCGGCTTTTTGAATGAAAAGGCCCTGTTTCCCTGCAGGCTGCCCTTGACAGCGGCGGCCTAGCATGCTATGATGCAGTCATGCGGAAAATCCGGCGGAACAGGACTGTTTGCGATGCGGTCTTCCGGTCGGCCGGACGCGAACGCGGCGGACCCTGAATTGAGCATGGGCGGTCGCCCATGAAGATATAAGGAGGCATTTGGTTATGGACCACAGCACACATCACGGCAGCATTTACATTCCGGACAGCGAATACCTGGAGCGCGTGGGGAAGGCCGCAGCCCTGCTCCGCCGCGAGGGGCTTGACGCCCTGATCGTCAACGGCACCGAGTCTGACTACGCGAATCCGCGCTATTTTTCCGGCTTCTGGCCGCTGTTTGAGCGGGCGGGCGTGGCCATCTCCGCCGCCGGCGACGCGGCGCTGATGTGCGGCCCTGAGTCCCGGCACTTCGCGGAGGACCGCTCCCGCCTGGACAAGGTGTTCGTGCTGAAGGAATATCGGGAGGGCGCGGATCCCGCCTATCCGGAGCTGGTGCCGGACACCTTCCACGATGTGTTCAAGGCCATCGGGGTGACGGGCAAGAAGCTGCGCATCGGCGTGGCGAGCTTCCTTGACACCTCTGTAACCATCTATGAGGGCATCAGGGCGGCGTTCCCGGACGCGGAGCTGGTGCGTGCGGATCATCTGATGACGGAGCTCAGGCAGATCAAGAGCCCCGCCGAGCTGGCCTGCCTGCGCGAGGGCTACAGGATCGCGGAGCTGGCGAGCCAGCAGGTCATCCGGGAAATCCGTCCCGGCATGACGGAGCTGCAGATGGTGGGCGTGGCCCAGCGCGTGGTCTACGAGGAGGGCGCCGAGTACGAGGGCCTGCCGATGTATGTGTTCTCCGAGGTATCCACCCGCCACGCCATCTCCCGCTCCAGCTACCGCCGGTTCGAGAAGGGCGACATCGTGCAGCTGAACCTGTCGGCCAAGATCGACGGCTATTCCGCTGCCATCGGGTATCCGGTCATTCTGGGCAAGCTGGAGGGCAAGCGGCGCGACATCGTGCTGTTCGGCCGCGACGCGCACTTCTGGACGCAGGAGCAGGTCCGGGCGGGCGTGCCGGTGGCGGAGGTGGCGAAGAAGTTCTATGACCTGTATGTCGGGAAGGGATATGAGAAGAACTACGTTTACGGTCCGCTGCACTCCACCGGCCTGATCGAGGTGGAGGCGCCGTGGGTGGAGACCAGCTCCGACTACAGCTTCCAGCCCAACATGACCTTCCAGGTCGACACCTACATTTCCTCCGACGAGCTGGGCTTCGGCGTCCGGTGGGAGAAGGGCATCGCCGTCACCGAGAGCGGCTGCGACGTGCTGTCCCCGGAGATTGGCAAGCTGTACGAGCTGGAGTTCTGACGAGCGTCGTCTGACAGGAGGTCTGCGATATGTACGGCAGGAAAGACTGGTTTTTCCCGGACGCCGAGCTGCCGCCGAGGGGGACGAACCCCGACCTGCCCGGCCATGAGTCCATCATCATGCTGAACCCCAACGGCGAGGACGCCGAGGTGGAAATCGTGCTGCACTGGACCGACCGCGCGCCGACGCCGCTGCCGAAGCTGACGGTGAAGGCGGGCTGCGTGCGCTGCGAACGCTGCATGGAGCCGGACGGCATCCTGGGCAGGAAGGTGGAGGCCGGCGAGCAGTACGCCATCGCGCTGCACGCCTCCGCGCCCATCGTGGCGCAGTACGGCCGGCTGGACATGCGCACAGGCTCCATGGCGTTTTACACGACGCCCGGCTACTGCGAATGATTTCAATGCCCTGAGCGACGCATGGAGGAGGGACGGCGCATGGCGCGACGTTTTTGCCAGCGGGCCTGGCTGAAGCCGGAAAAGGCGGAGGAGTACCGGCGTCTTCACGCCGCCGTCTGGCCGGACGTTCTGAAGACCATCGAGGCGTGCAACCTGCGCAATTACAGGATCTTCATATTGGATACGCTGGTGGTTTCCACCTTTGAATATACGGGCGCCGACTACGACGCCGACATGCGCAGGATGGAAGCCGACCCGGTGACCCAGGCGTGGTGGACCCACACGAAGCCGTGCTTTGTCGGCCATGAGGCGGGCGTCTACTACGAGGACATGGAAGAAATCTTCCGCTTCAACGATGCGGAGACGAACGAGTGACATGAGGAGCGGAGCCGGAGCGGATCAGCTCCGGCCCGATTGTTGAGACAAACCGCCTTTGCGGTCACGATGCAGGGGAGTGTGGAAAGATGAATCTCATCGATATGTTTTATCGGGAGATCGAGGATGCCAAGGCGCGCAAGGTGCCGCTGATCATCCCCATCGGAACCATTGAATATCACGGCGAACACGCCAGCGTCGGCTGCGACACCATGGTGATCACCGGCGTGCTGGAGCGGCTGGAAAAGCGCAAGGAGATCATCGTCGCGCCGCCGATCTGGTATGGCGTGGCCAGCTACGCCGTCTGCGGGCCGGAGAAGAACACCATCCAGGTGGATTGCGATCCCTATGAGGTCTATATCACCGAGATCCTGAAATCGCTTGTCTATGGCGGCTGGAAGAACATCTACCTGGTGTTCCATCACCAGAGCGAGGGCGACGGCCTCATGCCCATGTCGCTGGCCTGCATGAAGGCCGCCAAGAAGGTGACGATGCGCTACATGGAGGAGACCCGCGGCAACGGCTGGTGGGGCTCCAACGATATGAAGGACTACTATGAAAACCTGGATACCGCCGACAACCCGCTGACCTTCATCAAGACCATCCAGCTGATGGACGCGGCGACGCAGAAGGCCATAGGGGGCTTCGACCATGCCGGCCAGTACGAGACCTCGCTGCTCGCCGCGGTGTATCCGCAGAATGTGGACTTTGAGCGCACGAAGTGGAACACCGAGTGGTTTGCCATTCCATCCCGGGAGGCCAGCGTGGAGCTGGGCGAAATGATGGTGAACAGGACGCTGGATTACCTGGAGAAGACCATCGTATGACGGCGGGCGCCGCTTCTGCTCCGCGCAGGGCGGCGCTTTTCCATAGCGCCAATCAAAGCGGGCGGGCCGGAGGCGGCGCGCCGGCGACAGTGGCCGCAGGCCGCGGAAGAGAACGAAAGGAAAAGGAGGCGAATCAGAGATGAAGATGCGGTTTTGGGCGGCGGTCTGTCTCATTCTGGCCCTGCTGGGCACGCCCTGGGCGCACGCCCTTGAGGCCGACGAGGCGGATTCGTGGCAGTCCGAAGTCTATGATGCCTTTGAAAACGCGTATCTGTATCAGAGCATGCCGGATATGGAGCTCCTCCCCGCGTTTCCCGAGCCGGAGCCGACGCCGGCCGAGCCGTATGGCAGCGTGACGCCGGCCAATCTGCAGGGGCGCTGGGTTCATCGCTATCAGGAGAGCGGCATCCGCTTCGAGGAAGTTCTCACGGTGAACGGAGACACGGCGCGCATCGAATGCTACGAGGACGGCGTGCGCAGCACGGTGTGGAACGGCGAGGGAGAGCTTCATATAGAAGACCGGTCTTACCGCGGCGTCTGCCCCGCCATAACGGTGGAGGGCGAGGGAGGGGAAGGCGACAGGATCCAGTACTGCTGCGTCTGCATCCGCTGGGTCGATGATGATTCTTTCTTCGACGGCCTTGCCCTGAACGAATGGGAGAGGGAGACGCCGGACGACCCCTGGGATCAGTATCTCTACGACACGGTGACCATGGACAACCTGCAGGGCGTCTGGTATGGCGAATATGAGGACGGGGCCGGCTGGTATCAGGATGTCCTCGTGATAGACGGCGACAGCGCCACGATCTTTGAAACGATCGACGGGAGGCCGTCCGAAACCTGGAACGGCGCGGGAACGGGCGCGATCAGCATGGTTGAATACGACCGGAACCGGAGCTTTCCCGAGCTGATCATCGAGATGGAATCGGGCGTCTGCGCGGGGGCGTCGGCCGGCATCGCAATCAGCCGCGTCGACGAGGATCGCTTCTACGACGCGCTGTTCGACCGCTGGTTTGTGCGGGTGTGGCCGGACGAGGCGGATTGGATCGAGGGCAATCGGCTCTTCACGATTTATGGGAATGCGGTTTATGAAATTGACGGCGGCTATGCGTTCATGCCCTTCAGCGGCGAGGACGGGGAAGAGGAGACGCTGATTCTGGACGCGGACACCGAACTGGTCCATCCGGAATGGCTGGACGGCTGTGAGGAGGGCAATACCGCGCTTGAGTGGGTTGCGAACCTGATGGCCCGCGATCCGGAAACCGCGAGCCTCTCCGGCGTATACGACGTGGAAGTGACGGGCAATCACATCGACCGCGTCTACGGACTGTACTGGTGGGATTGAGCGCCGGCCGCCAGAACGGTTGCCCTTTGAATGCTGAGGACCCCCGCTCCGGGCGGGGGTCCTCCGTATTCAGAACGGGGCGGCGTTCATACGACGCTGCCCATCAGGGCATACATATAGCCGAAGAAGCACATCATCATGACGGAAAGCGCCATGAGCACGATGTAGTTCCATTTCTTTCGACTGATCAGACCCAGCATGATGTAGAGCGGGTACATTGCCGTCAGCGTGCGGGGACCGCTCAGTATCCAGCTGAGCGACATCGTGACGACCAGATACAGCCAGGCGTACAGGCCGTCGGCCGGGGCAATCTGCGTGCACATGGCCAGACTCATCAGGGCGATGACAAAGATGTACAGCGCCTGAGGGATCCACGTGCCCAGCTGCCAGGCCATGTCGCCATAGGTGAAGGCCAGGTCGATGGAATAGCGCTGCGTGTTCATGATGGAGCCCGGCGCCTGACTCAGCTCGGTGGAAAGCACACCGACAAAGGCCAGCGGATGGCCCGCAGCCAGCTGATTGACGAGCAGATAGCTCCCTGTGCCGAGGAACACCATGAGGCAGGCCAGGGTATAGAGTCCCAGCTTCACGAAGAAACGGCCGCGGTTGCGATGCCGCAGATCGAGCGCGTGCAGATACTTGAGCGCCTCCATGAAGATCGGAATGAACACCAGCGCGCCGATCAGGCGCGTGGCCGCCGAGAGCATGCCGAATACGCCCGCCCACACAAATCGCCTGTTGCGGGCGAACAGCACCGCCAGCAGCGTGAAGGCCAGGAACATCGATTCCGCATAGGGCACGGAGAACACCAGCGACAGCGGCGCGAACATCAGCAGCACCACGGCGCGGCGCGCGGTGCGCTCGCCGTACAGCTCGTTGACGATGTGATACAGCGCCCAGCCCGAAGCCATCAGGCAGACGTTGGACACCAGAAATCCCGCGAACACATAGTGTCCCAGACAAAGCGTCGCCACCAGGCGCACCACCAGCGGATAGAGCGGCAGAAACACCAGCAGCGTCGGCACCGCATAGCCCAAGCGGGCGAGATCGATGTAGTCGTGGGCGTCCCAGCGCACCCAGTGGCTGATGGCGGCGGTGAACAGCCGGTCGAGCGAGCCGGTCAGCACGCTGCCCACCATGGCCGAGGCCAGGATCAGCAGCCGGCTGAACAGCATCACACAGGCGATCCACACCAGCAGGCGCAGCTGGGTATGCAGCGCCCATTCGTTGCGGCGCAGCCGCCGACGGAGCTGGCGGCTGGCGGCGGAAGCGTCCTCAACGGCCGGGCCCTGCGGTTCAAGCGCGCGCCGGTTCACCAGGCGGCGCACCAGCGGGCCGAACTCAATGCCCGGCGCAAAGGGCTCTGCGACGCAGCGCAGCAGCAGAATGAACAGCGTACAGCCCAGCGTGACGGCCAGCAGCCACGGAATGAGCGATGAGAGCAGGTTGGAGAGAGAAGTCATGCAGGATTGTCTCCATTTCCCCTTTGATCAGTTTCGGCGCGCCGAAGCGGCGTCCGGCGCGGCGGTTTGTCCGCCTGGGCCGCCTTCGCGGCGGACGGACGGGCATAGGCGGCGTCGTCTTCCGCACGGGAGACGGCGTAGGGATCGGCGGCTGCATCCCAGTCGTCCAGACCGGAATCATCCGGCCGGGCTTCGGAGGCGCGCGTCTGCGCGGCGGCCGGGGCGTAGGGATCGATTTCATTGACGGCGAAGGGATCCTCGAATCCGGCGCCCGCCGCGCGGGGCATATGCCGGACCGGCTGGGGCTTCTCCGCCTTCCGCCTGCGGGGGGATTCGACCTCCTCGTAGATGATCTGGCGCTTTCGCAGCCACAGCCAGTAAGGCCGCCAGCGGATCATCCAGATCAGCCAGTCGACGATCAGGCCGATGATGATGAGCACCAGCGCAATGTGCAGCCAGTTATCCGCGAACCAGCTGAGAAACCCGCCCGCCATGTCGGCCTGGAAGAAATTCCAGACCCAGCCTGTGATCAGGCGCATCCAGCTGAGCAGCACTTCGATCAGGGTTTGCGCAAATTCGTTGTTTGTCAAGGCAATTCCTTCTTTCGGCGTCCGGCCGGAGCGCGGTCAGAACGCGGTCAGTTTCCGCCGGTGATGGTCACGGTGACGTTTTCCGGGTCGCACTCCAAATACAGCTCGCTGTGGCCGTCGCACAAAAGCGTCACGGGCAGCGTGTATTCGCCGGGCGTCAGGCCGGATACGTCGACGTAGGCCTGAACGGCGTCGGCGGAGAGTCCGTTCACGATGGAGTAGGCGCCCGACGCCCGTATGGAGACCGCCTCGCTGGAGAAGGAGACGGTGCGGCCGGCCTGCACGCCCCGCGCCGTGAGGGGCACGCCGGGCAGCGTCACGGCGGTGTCGATTTCGTCGATATAGACGGTGATGTTCACCTGCTCGCTGGAGATGTAGCGGATGTCCTTGAGCTTGTTGATCGCCGCGACGGTCGTGAAGCTGCTGGTGCGGCCGGTCACGTTGACCGGCTCGAAGGAAAGCGCTTCCAGCCCGTTGAGCAGCGAGGGCTCGGCGGCCAGCGTGATGGTTTCCGGCTGCACGTCGATGTCGGTGATCTGATAGCCCTCGGGCAGCGCGCCGGTGGTGGAGGTGTCGATGCTGGTGTCGACGCTCAGCTGGATCTTGGGATAGATGTCGATGTTGATCATGCCCACGGTGATGGAGGGGCGGGCCAGCGAGTTGCTCACCTCGACACCCTGGTCGTCCAGCAGGGTGAGTTGGGCGGACCGGACGTAGGAGGAGGTCATGTCGGTGACATCGATCTGCGCGCGCGCCGAGACGATGGTGCGCACGATGGAGGACGGCCCGGAGACGGTGACCTGCGTGGGATTGACGCGGCTGATGTTGTACCAGTAGCTGTCGCTCACGTTGCCGACGAATTCGACGTTGACCGGCACGTAGCGGGAGTCAAGGCTCTCGATGACCACCTCGACGCTGCTGGGCGTGATCTGCACAACGCGGCCGTAGGTGGTTACGCCGACCAGCTCGATGTCCTGCACGCCGGCCTTCGTGACCTGCGAGAGGTCCAGCTCGACATGCACCGTGTCGTTTGTGACGCGGGAATAGTTCGACTGGCTGGTCTCGACGCGCACGTGGACGTCGTCAAACTGCGTGGGGTCGGTGAGAAGCGCCAGGTCGCGGCTCTGCAGCACGGTCAGGCCGCTTGTGGTGACGTCCACGTTCGCCAGCATCTTGAGCTGGGTGATGGTGCTGTCGGCGGAGATGATGTAGCTCCACAGCAGCAGCGCCGTGGCAATGGAGACGATCTTCCAGCCCAGGTTGTGCGAGGTCTTGCGCCACAGCCAGACGAGGGCGTTTTTGAGGAATTCGAATACGCGTTTCACTGACCGCGCTCCTCCTTTCCGGACTTGGACGGGCGGCTGAACAGGTGATGCGAGTTTTCCTCGCTGGCCAGAAGCCCGGTGAGTATGCCGTCCAGCGCCTTGGCGTCCAGGTAGCGGGTGAGGCGGCCGTCCTGCGCCATGGAGATGGTGCCGGTTTCCTCGGACACGATCAGGACCGTGGCGTCGGTTGTTTCAGAAATGCCGAGCGCCGCGCGGTGACGCGTGCCCAGCTCGCGGCTGATTGACGAATTCTCGGACAGCGGCAGGAAACAGGCCGCCGCGGTGATGCGCCCGTTGCGCACCACGACCGCGCCGTCGTGCAGGGGCGTGTTGGGCTCGAAGATGTTCTCTATGAGCCCGCTGGATATCTCGGCGTCCACCATGGTGCCGCTGGCGATGATGTCTTTCAGGCCGGTTTTGTTTTCGATGACGATCAGCGCGCCCACCTTGCGGCGGGAGAGGTTTGTGAGGGCGTGGATGATCTCCTGGATGTCGTGCTCGGAGGACATGGGCTTGCGCTCGCCGGCGGCGAACACGCCGCCCGATATGTTCGATCGGCCGATCTGCTCGAGGCCGCGCCGCAGCTCCGGCTGGAACAGCACCACCAGCACTACCACGCCGGTATTCATCAGCTGGCGCAGGATCCAGTTTGTGGCGCTCAGCTCGAGCAGGTCGCTGACCCAGGTGAGGAACAGAATGACGGCCAGGCCTTTCAGGACGGAATTGGCCCGGGTCTGACGCACCAGCTTGATAATATAATAAATCGCCATGGCGACAACCAGCACGTCGAGTATATTTCTCCAGCTCAGGCTGCCGACCAGGCTGTTCATGAGAATCAGGAACTGCTGCCACAGATAGCTGATTTGCGCCATACGTCCATCCCTCCGTATCCACCTCTATTATAATACAAAACGGGCCGTTTGCAAAACAATTTTTTCAAATATATTTGGCAAAATTTGACAGGGGCGGCCCGCGGTCGTTTTATTGTCTTTCTATGACGAAATACCCGGCAAAAAGGATTCACATATGACAAATAATTCACAATGCCGATAATTATTTTGACAGCCTGCGAAAGACGTGGTAAAATATTCTGGGACCGGAATGTGTTTCTATAAATCCCGGAGGCGCGTCTTCGGCGTCCTTCCGCCGTTTCAGCGCTCAGGAGCGCCGATTGCTTCCGGGCGGCCTGCGGTTTTCCGCCCGACGGGAACCCGCTCAAAACGGCATCCTCCCGGATTGGGAAGTGCACCCTGGTGTGACACAGAGACAGAGGGGAATCATCATGATGAAAAAGTGGCTGTCCGTTTTCTTTGTTGTGTTCCTGCTGCTGGCGGCCGGGAGCGCGCTGGCCGAGGAGGCGGCTGTCGAACCGGCGGCTGAGCCCGTCGAAGAAAACCCGGAGCTGGCCGTGCTGGTCAACGGCGAGACGATTTCCGGCACGATGGAAATCGACATCAGCCGTGTGCAGACCGTCCAGCTCACGCCGAATAAGCCCGTCGCCTGGACGCGGTCGAGCCGCCGCCGCTGCGAGATCGGCGAGGACAACCTGCTGACCGTGCTGGACACCGGCGGCTTCACCGTCACGGCCCGGGACGAGGACGGCAAGCGCGTGACGCTCAGCTTCAGGGCGGTGCGCAGGGCGCTGTCCATCGACATAACCGGCGACGCCGCCATGACGTCCAGGCAGACCGTCAGGCTGAAGGCCGCGATGGCGCCCTCCAACGCCACCAACCGCCGGATCACCTGGTCGAGCTCCGATCCGTCCGTTGCGACGGTCAACTCATCCGGCCGCGTGAAGGCGATGCCGGTGAACGAGGTGCGCACCGTGGTCATCACCGCGGCGGCGCAGGACGGCAGCGGCGTTGTCGCGGAGCACACGATCACCGTTTATCCGCTCGCCTCGTCGGTTACGATCTACCTGGACGGGCAGCCGGTCAACGACCAGACGCTGGACATCGATCTGGCCGCGTTCAATTCGCTGCGCCTGACGGCCGCGGTCTTCCCGGAAGCCGCCAGCCAGAATATCAGCTGGCGCAGCTCGTCAAACCACACGGCGCGCGTGTCGGGCGGGCTGGTCGAGGCGCTGCGCAAAGGAACGATCACGCTGACCGTCACCGCTGAGGACGGCAGCCGCGTGCGGGCGCGCTGCAAGGTGAGGATCAGCGTGCTCAGCAAGGGCGTGACCATCACCGGCCCGAACGTCGTGACGGCCGGAAAATCCATCTCTCTGAAGGCCACGGTTCAGCCCTCGAACGTGGGCGACCGGCATGTGAACTGGTCCAGCTCCGATCCGTCCGTCGCCACCGTGACCAGCTGGGGCTCTGTGCGGGCCGGGCAGGTGACGGAGAGCCGCCAGGTGACGATTACGGCGAACGCGAGGGACGGCGCGTCGTCGGGCAGCTATGTGGTGACGGTCGTCCCGCTGGCCCGGGGCGTCAGCATCGTGAAGGACGGCGCTTCGGTTCCGAACGCCCTGTTTATGAACAGCGCCGCGCTCGGCTCAACCATGAAGCTGTCGGCGTCGGTTTATCCGGCGGACGCCGCGCAGGGGGTGCGGTGGTCTTCGTCCAGCGCCCGCGTGGTTTCCGTCGATCAGGACGGCACGATCACCTGCCGCGGGAAGGGCAAGGCGCTCATCACGGCCAGGACGCTTGACGCCAGCCGGGTGTCGTGCAACATCTATGTGGTCGTGGGCGATTTCAGCGAGATGCCCTATTATATCGAGGTGGATAAGGCCAACCAGGTGGTGCGCGTCTATGAGCGCGGCGACGGCAGCTATACGCATCTCATTCGCCGCATGATCTGCTCGACGGGGCATTGGAACACCCGCTTCAACAACGGCCTGTACAACATGAACGGCGCCCGCATGGAATGGTGCCTGGCCGCCGATCATGTGCTCTACATGCAGTATGCCACGCGCATTCACGGCTCGTATATGTTCCACGGCGTGCCCACGCAGGGACGCGCTCCGGACCGCGTGAAGGTGGATTACTACAACAAGCTGGGCACAAAGGCCTCCGGCGGCTGCATAAGGCTGCTTTGCGCGGACGCCAAGTGGATCTATGAGAACGTGCCGAACGGGACGTATGTGCATGTCATGGACGGCGTGCGCAACCCGGCGGAATACGGCGCCGTTTCCGCGCCGCCCATCCAGGGCACATGGGATCCGACCGACGACAACCCCGCCAACCCGTATTACGACGCGACGTATACCTCGGAGGTCGGGTAATGCGGAATCCCGCATGAGCCGCGGCGCACGTCCTTTTCCTGAACCGGATGTAAAGATACGACAACCCGGGACGCTTTTCCGGCGCCCCGGGTTGTGTTTTTCGTCGCAGGGTCCGCGGCCTGCGCTCCTGAACGGCGTTTTTCATTCGCGCGAAGCCGCGTCTTCCCGATTTGGAGCGCGCGCTATCTCCGTTCGCCCTTCAATGCGGATTTGTTCTCGTACATGAGGCCGTCCGCCCGCTCGAATACCATGGCGACGGAGGTGTCGGAGCCGGGCGTATAGTCCGCCATGCCGGCGGCGATCACGACCTTGCCTTTTCGCATGTTGTCCTCAACCTGCTGTTACATTTGCTCCATCGGGGCGTGAATCGGGCGGAGAGCCCTTTGGCAATCCTTACTTTCTGCGTCCGCGGAGGAAAGGCGGAATATCCGGCGTGAAACCGCGGCGATTCGGGGTCTTCTTCTCGGCGGGCTGCTCGGCCTCCTCGAACGGGTCCTCGTCATAGAAGGGATCGCGTTCGGCCTGAGCGGCCTGCGCCGGCAGCTCGTTCTGTTCCGCCGGCTGCTGACGGGCGGCGCGGCTGCTCTCATAGCCGGCCGGGCGCTCGCCGTACAGCGACGAGCGGCGCTCCTCGCGGTTGGGCATCACATAGCGCGGCTGATTCACGAAATTGGGCACCTCGGGCGTTTCGCTCACGGGAGCGGGACGGGGCGTCTCGCGCTGCACGGGCGCCGCCGCCACGGGCCGGGCCGTCATCACGGGATCCTCGTTCACGCTGGGACGGACGCTGGCGAAGGGCGTCTTTTCAAAGCCGGTGGCGATCACCGTGACGTGCACTTCGTCCTCCAGGGATTCGTCGATGCCCGCGCCGAAGATGATGTTCGCTTCCGGATCGGCCGCCTGGGTGATGAGCGTCGCGGCTTCGTTGATGTCCAGAATGCTGGTGTCCTTGCCGCCGGTGATGTTGATGAGCACGGCGCGCGCGCCGTCGATGGAGGTCTCGAGCATCGGGCTCTCGACGGCCTGCTTGGCGGCGTCCACCATGCGGTTCTCGCCCTTGCCGACGCCGATGCCCATGTGGGCCAGGCCGCCGGACTGCATGACCGTGCGCACGTCCGCGAAGTCCAGGTTGATGAGCGAGGGCACGGCGATCAGGTCGGAAATGCCCTGGATGCCCTGGCGCAGCGTGTCGTCCGCCTGACGGAAGGCGTCCGTCATGGTCGTGCCCTTGGTGACCACCTGCAGCAGGCGGTCGTTCGGCACCACGACAAGCGTGTCCACCTTGCCCTTGAGCTGCTCGATGCCGTTGTCGGCGTTCCTCATGCGCTGCTTGCCCTCGAACATAAAGGGCTTCGACACGACGCCGATGGTCAGGATGCCCATATCGCGCGCAATGCCCGCGATGACGGGCGCCGCGCCGGTTCCGGTGCCGCCGCCCATGCCGCAGGTGACAAACACCAGATCCGCGCCCTTGACGATGTTCGCGATATCCTCGCGGTTCTCCTCGGCGGCCTGGGTGCCGACTTCGGGCTTTGCGCCCGCACCGAGGCCCTTGGTGATTTTCTCACCGATCTGAACCTTCACATCCGCCTTGGACATATTCAGCGCCTGAAGGTCGGTGTTGATCGCGATGAACTCAACGCCCTGAATATTGGCCTCAACCATGCGGTTGACGGCATTTGTTCCGGCGCCGCCTACGCCAACAACCTTAATAGAGGCAAAGCTGTTTACTTCCGTGTTGTCAAATTCCAGCACAAGGCATCCCCCTCGTCAAAATAGTTCGTATGGCTCATTCTTCTGCAGACTGCTTTTTGAATATATTCTTCAGACCCTTCAGCGGACCGGCCGGCTGATCCTCGCCCCGGACCGCGGCCTGCTGCTCCACGGCGTCGAACACCAGGTCCATCAGGCCCAGCGAGCTCGAAAAGCGCGGGTTGTTGAGCCGCGCCGCCTTCACGACCGGGATGCGCACCGAGCGCTTCAGCTTCTCGGCCAGGTACTCCTTGCTTCCGCGCATGTTCACAAGGCCGCCGCCGGTCATGTACACCTGGGAGCGCGCCGCGATGTACTCGTCGGCGAATTTGAACGTCTCGATGATGTCCTCGACCAGCTCGTCCGTCACGCCCTCGATCGTCTGCGACACGAAGGCGCGCGGGAACGTCACCACCGAACCGTCCTCCAGGCGCACCTCGGGATCGCTCTGCACGTCGAATTCATCCGGCGTGAAGATGTAGTCCCGCTTGATGGCTTCGGCCTCGTCCATGGTGATCTCCAGCGCCTGCGCCAGCTCCGCGGTGATGTCGCCGCCGCCGATGGGCAGCACCGCGTGGAACGTCACCGCGTCGCCCTCCACCACGGATACCTCCGTGTTGAGATACCCCACGTCGATCAGCACGGGCGTCTTGTCGCGCTCGTCGAAGGACATGAGCAGAATCGCCATGCCCAGCGTCGGCGAAAGGAACGCGCTCACCTCCAGGCCCAGCTCGGCCAGGCAGCCACGCACGTCCTCGATGAAATACGGATCGGCCTGGATGAACGACACCAGCGCCTTGAGCCTGTGCCCTTTGGAGTTGATGGGCGACATCGTGTGGCGGCCGTCGTCCACGCTGAACCACGCGGGGCTGCGGTGCAGCACGTTGCCGCCCGACTCGCCCAGATTGAGCTGGTCCGCCGCGTCGTCCATCACGCGCACGATCTCATCCTCGGTCACGCGGCCGTCGGGGGAGAGGATGTCCGTCTCGCCAATGGCCGTGGTCACGTGGATGTACTCGCTGGGCACGCCCACGTAGATCTCCTGGATACGGCGCTTGGCCTCCACCTCAGCCGCGTTCACGGAGGCCTCGATGGCGGAAAGCAGGCCCTCCCGGTCGTTCCATTCGCCGTTCGAGTAGCCCGCGTAGGGCACGGTGCCCGAGCCCACTATTTCGCAGCGCGTAAAGCTGCCGCTTTCCGCAATCAGCGTGATGATTTTCGACGTACCGAACTCGATCGCCGCCGCTACTGTCTTCATAGCTCCTGATCTCCTGCCTTATCGGGGGCAACGATCCCCTCGCATGTACTGATACATCATATATTATACATGTTTTCTTCGGCGTTGAAAAGAGTTTTTGTGAAGTTTTCCCGTTCGATTCGCAAATTTTCCGCAATTTTGAGGCTCAACGGTCGGCATAGACGGCGTTTTTCCCCGTTGAAACGTCCAGAACGCCGCGCATGACGCCCTCCTGAGTCAGTTTTTCCAGCACCGTCTGCGCCCATACCAGCTTCCCGGCGATATTTTCTTCGTCGCCCAGCACAATCTGGACGCCCGTGCGCGAAACCAGGTACAGATTGTAGCGGTCGGCCAGATTCATTTCGGAGATCAGCGGCGACAAGCCCCTCTCGTCCAGCGCGGCGAGCAGCGTCTGCATGTCGTCCATCTGCCAGCGCCTGGCCGACTCGATCTGGCGGCCCTGCGCGCTGATGGAGACGTCCAGCCCGCTGACCACGATCATATCGCTGCTTTCGGGCAGGCTGGAAAGCCGGTCCAGGATGCAGCCCTCTTCATCCACGATCAGGATGACCCCCGCGCAGTTGACCATCGCGCGCGGCCGCCGTTCGCTCACCACCAGCGTCACGGTGTCCGGATAGTTCACCCTCACGTCGATCAGTTTGACATGGTTGTCCGCCGAGAAGTTCCGCGCGATGGCGTTTGCGTTCACTTCGAAGATGCTGCCGCCCAGCTTCAGCCCGGACAGCGCGGCAATCTGCGCGTCGGCATAGGCCGTGTTGCCCTCCACCTTCACCTCGTTGAGCACAAAAATGCGGCCGCGCAGCAGCAACGCGGCGACCAGCGCCGCGGCCGCCAGCAGCAGCAGGCGGACGCCGCTTCGCCGCTGCCGAACCGGCTGCGGCTTCGGCCGCGCGGGCCTTGACGGCGCGCTGCGGGGGACGGCCTTCGCGCCGGCCGGGCGAGGCCGGGCGCCCGGCGAGGGACGCGCGGACCCCGCGGCAGCCGGCCGGGGCGCGCTTTTCCCAGCGGCTGCGCGCGGCGCCGCGTTTCTGACGCCCGCCGTGCGCGCCGTTGCTCTGGAATTGTCCGTGTGCCTCGCGGTCATGACAGTAACCCCCGGATCGATGTCAAAGCCTCCTGATCTGCGCGCCCAGCGCCGAGAGCGTCTCTTCCAGCTGCTCGTAGCCCCGGTCGATCAGCGCGATGTTCTCCACTTCGGTCATGCCGTCCGCAGCCAGGGCGGCCAGCACCAGCGCCGCCCCCGCCCGCAGATCCTTCGCCATAACGCGCGCGCCGGTGAGGCTTCCGCCCCGGACGACGGCCGTGCGGTGATGAATCGTGATGTCCGCGCCCATGCGCATGAGCTGCGCGGCGTGGTTGAACCGGTTCTCAAACACGTTTTCAACCAGGATCGACGTGCCCTCGGCCACGCAGGCGAGGGCCATCATCTGCGCCTGCATGTCGGTCGGAAAGCCGGGATAGGGCTGCGTGAATACGTCCACGCCCTTCAGCCGGCCCGGCGCGCTCAGCCGCACGCCTTCGGCGTCCTCGCCGATCAGGCATCCGGCCTCGCGCAGTTTGGAGAGCACGGCGTCCATGCAGTCGCCCCGCGCGCCGCCAAGCTCCGCCTCGCCGCCGGTCATCGCCGCCGCGCACAGCAGCGTCCCCGCGACGATGCGGTCCGGGATCGGGCGGTAAATCGCCCCGTGCAGGCTGTCCACGCCCGTCACGCGCACGATGCCCGAGCCCGCGCCGCTCACCCGGCCGCCCATGGCGTTGATGAACGCCTGCAGATCGACGATTTCCGGCTCGCGCGCGGCGTTGCGGATGACGGTCTCGCCCCGGGTGAGCACCGCCGCCATCATGATGTTCTCCGTCGCGCCGACGCTGGGAAAGTCGAGCGACACATCGGCCGCGTGCATGGCCGCGCCGTCGCAGTGGATGCGCCCGTGCTCCTCGCGAATGGCCACGCCCATCGCCCGCAGGCCCTTGAGGTGCAGGTCGATGGGGCGAAGGCCGATGTCGCAGCCGCCCGGATATGTAACGGCCGCGCGGTGAAAGCGGCCCAGCAGCGGCCCCATCATGAAGATGGACGACCGGAGCTTTTTTGAAAGCGCGTCCGGCATCTCGAAGCCGTTCGCGCCCGCGGGCCAGACCGTGAGCCGGCGTCCGCTGCGCGCGGTGCGGCAGCCCAGCGTCTCGAGGATCCTCAGCATGTTCGCGATGTCCTCGAGCACCGGGCAGTTTTCCAGCTCCGCCCGGTCGTCTGTCAGGAGGCAGGCGGCCAGTATGGGCAGCACGGCGTTTTTGGCCGCCGGAATGTCGACCCGGCCGCTCAGCCGTTCGCGCCCGATGATTCTGAATATCCCGCTCATTGCGGCACACCTCCATGTCAATGCGGATACATTGCCATGGATATGCGTGCCGCGCCCGGCGGTGCATGCGTCCTCAGCCGACGCCGCTGCGGGATATGTTCAGGAGCACGCCCACCGCGGCCATCAGCACGGCGATCGACGTGCCGCCGGCGCTGAAAAACGGCAGCGGCTGGCCGGTCGTGGGCATCATGCCCGTCACCACCGCGACGTTCATCACCGTCTGCACGCCCACCATGCAGGTGATGCCCCCGGCGAGCAGGCTGCCAAAGCGGTCGGGACAGCGCAGCGCCACCCGCAGGCCGAAAAAGACAAACAGCATGAACAGCAGCAGCACCGACACGCACCCGACCAGCCCCAGGTCCTCGCCCACCACGGCGAAGATGAAGTCCGATTCGGGATAGGGCAGAAACGCGTACTTCTGCCGTCCGCGCCCCAGGCCCATGCCGAACAGTCCGCCCGAGCCAAAGGCCATCAGCGACTGCGCCAGCTGATAGCCCTCGTCGCTGAGCATGGCGAAGGGGTCGCGGAAGGACATGAGCCGCGCCCGCCGGTAGGGCTCGGACCAGGCGTAAAACGCGCCCACAGCCGCGCCCGCGCAGCCCGCAAGCCCCAGGTGCCGCCACCGCGCGCCCGCCAGGAGCGCCATGCAGCCCGACACGATGACGATGGAGCCGGCCGTGCTCAGGTTGGGCTGCAGGAGAATCAGCACGAACATCAGCGCCGGCATGACGAACACCGGCAGAAGGCCGCGCAGCAGGCGCGAGATGTCGCGCCCGGGCTGGCTGAGAAGGCGCGCCATGTACAGGATCACCGAATACTTGGCCAGCTCCGAGGGCTGAAAGCTGACCGGCCCCAGCCTGAGCCAGCGCCGCGAGCCGTTGAGCATCTTGCCGACGCCCGGGATCGCCACAAGGACCAGCAGCAGCAGGCTCAGACAGAGCAGGCTGCTGCTGTACTTCGGTTTTTGAAGGATCCTGTAGTCGATCCTGAGGATAACGGCCATGGCCGCCGCCCCCAGGGCGATGCCCATGAGCTGGCTGACGACCTCCGCGAGCGGGCTGCCGTCGCGGTCCTGCGCGTTGTAGTAGCTGGCCGCGTACAGCACCAGCAGCCCAACGGCCAGCAGCAGGACAAATGTCACCAGCACGCCGCGGTCGCACGGCGGTCTTTCCCTTCGTAGCTTCGGACGCCTGAGCGCCCCGTCTCTGGCCCCGTTCCGGAGAGAAAGACCTGTCACTGCGCCTGACTCACCATGCCTTTCACGATGTCCTTGAAGATGTCGCCCCGCTCCTCGCAGTTGCGGAACATATCGAAGCTCGCGCAGGCGGGGGAGAGGAGCACGCAGCCGCCCGGCTCCGCCAGCGCGCGCGCCCTTTCGACGGCGGCTCTGAAATCCGCGCCGGCGTGGTGGACCGCTTCGGCGGGATATCCCGCCCGGCGAAGCGTCTCGTCGAACTGCCGCGCCGTCTGGCCGATCAGCACGACGCGGCGGATGAAGCCGCTGGCCACGATGGCCTGACACAGCGCCGTGTAGTCGTTCTTTTTGTCGGAGCCGCCCAGGATCAGGACGGTGGGGGTGTTCATTGCCTGCACGGCCTTGACGGTCGAATCGGCGTTCGTGCCCTCCGAATCGTCGACATAGCGCACGCCGTCCAGCTCGCGCACGAACTCCATGCGGTGCTCGACGCCGCCGAACGCCCTGAGGGCTTTGGCTGCGTCGGCGCTCTTCACGCCCATCGCCCACGCGACGGCCGTCGCCGCCAGCGCGTTTTCCAGATTATGCAGCCCGGGGATCTTCAATTCATCCGCGCGGCACACCGCTTCGCAGCGCTCCGGCGTGCCCAGCACGATCAGGCCGTCCTTCACAAACGCGCCCTCCGGCGGCTCCCGGGTGCCGGAGAACCAGACGACATGGCTCTTCGCTTCCTTTGCGGCTTCGCGAAGGATCGCGTCGTCGTAGTTCAGCACGAGGTAATCGTCGGCGGTCTGCGCCTCGAAGACGCGCTTCTTCATGGCCGTGTAGCAGGCCATCGTGTGGTGCCGGTTCAGGTGATCCTCGCGGATGTTGGTGATGCACGCCACATGCGGCCGGAAGCCGGCCACCGATTCCAGCTGAAACGACGAGACCTCGCACACGACCACGTCGTCCGGCCCGGTTTCCCCCGCAATCGCCGCGAACGGATAGCCGATGTTGCCCACGACATGGGTCTTTGCGCCGGAAGCCCTGAAGATCTCGCCGGTCAGCGTGGTGGTCGTGGTCTTGCCGTTCGTGCCCGTGACGGCGACCAGACGGCCCCGGTTGATCCGCGCGGACAGCTCGATCTCGCCGATGACCTCGACGCCGAGCGCCTTCGCCCTCCCGACCACCGGGCTCTCGATCGGCACGCCCGGGCTGATGACCAGCGTGTCCATACCCTCGAGCAGGTCTTCGGCCTTTTCGCCAAGCCGCCACTCGATGCGCTCCGCGCCGCGGAGCGGCTCGAGCGCGTCGCCCAGCTGCGGCGCCGTCTTCATGTCGTTGACGCGCACGAGCGCGCCGCGGTCCGCCAGCAGCTTTGCCGCCGCCGCGCCGCTGCGCGCCATGCCCAGGATCATGATGCGTTTTCCGCGATAGTCTTCCCGCATTTGCCCCTGCCTCCGTCAGATGAACATGCTGAGCGCCAGCAGGCACAGGAGCGCCGTGACGGTCATATACATGCTCACGATTCGCGTCTCCGGCATGCCGCCCAGCTCGAAATGATGGTGCAGCGGGGCCATGCGGAATACGCGCCTGCCCGTGCCGGTCTTCTTCTTGGTGTATTTGAAATAGCCCACCTGGATGATGTCAGACAGCGAGGACACGAACATCGCCAGCGCGATGATGGGAAGCAGGAGGCTCATGCGCGTGACCATGGCCACCGCCGCCAGCGCGCCGCCGATGGTGAAGGAGCCCACGTCGCCCATGAACACCGTGGCCGGGTGGGTGTTGAAGCGCAGGAAGCCCAGCACGCCGCCCACCGCCGCGCCGCAGAAGATGGCGGTGTTCAGAAGCCCCTCGCTTTGCGCCGCGCCCGCGCCCATCAGCGCCATGCAGATCAGCGCCATGGCGGCGAAGTCGATCAGCGAACAGCCGGAGAGCAGGCCGTCCACGCCGTCCAGCAGGTTGGCGCTGTTGACGGTGCCCACCAGGATGAATATCATCACCGGAATGTAAAAAATCCCCAGGTCCCACTCCGTCTTCACAAACGGGACCACCAGGCTGGAGCCGATGGAGGGCGTGAGGAACGCCCACACCGCCAGCGCGGCGGCCATGATCACCTGCGGCACGATCTTCTGCATGGGCGTGAGGCCCAGCGAGCGCTTTTTGGTCACTTTAATGTAGTCGTCCACAAAGCCCACCAGGCCGAAGCCCGCCATGGAAAAGAGGGCCATGCCCAGATACGGCCATCGTCCGTCCGGAACGGACAGAATCAGCGGCACCGCGATCATGGGCACTGCAAAGATGATGCCGCCCATATTCGGCGTGCCCTGCTTCACCTTGTGGCTCTGCGGGCCCAGTTCATAGATGGTCTGGCCCAGCTTCAGCTTCTTCAGCCACGGAATAAACACCGGCCCGAGCACCATGGCGATGGCGAAGGACAGGATGACCGCCCAGATAATACGTTGCATTGGTGTTCTCCCCTTGAACAGTTATATTTCTTCGAGCAGCTCCCGCACCACGACCTTCTCGTCGAAGGGGTATTTCACGCCCCTGATTTCCTGATAGGTCTCATGGCCCTTGCCGGCCAGCACGATCACATCGCCCGGCTCGGCCATGTTCATGGCGTAGCGGATGGCCTCGCGGCGGTTTTCGATCACCGTGTAGGCGCAGTCGGTCTGCCGGATGCCTTCCTCGATCTGCTTCAGGATGTCGTAGGGATCTTCGCCGCGCGGATTGTCGCTGGTCAGGATGCAGTAATCCGCCAGCCGGCCGCCGATCTCGCCCATCACCGGGCGTTTGTCGTGGTCCCGGTCGCCGCCGCAGCCGAACAGCGCGATGACACGCGCCCGCGCCGTCTGGCGCACGGTTTTCAGGATGTTCTCCAGCGCGTCCGGAGAGTGCGCGTAATCCAGAATCACGCGGTAGGGCGTGTCTGTGTCCAGCAGCTCAATGCGCCCGGGCACGTTCTTCACGTCCTCAAGCCCCGCGCGGATGCTCTCCGCGCCGATCCCCAGCGCGTCGCACAGCGCCGCCGCCGTCAGGCTGTTGTAGACGTTGAAGATGCCGGACAGGTGCAGCGTCACGTCCAGGCGATAGCGCTTGTGGAAGTTGAGCTGGAACGTGCAGCCGCGCTCGTTCACGTCGATGTCCTTGGCGTAGATTTGCGCCGGCACGCGGATGGCGTAGCCCTCCGCGGGTATTTTCACCTGCTTCATGCCGCCGGACACGCGCTCGTCATCCGCGTTGTATACGGCGCGGGCGCACATGTCCGGCTCGAACAGCCGGAGCTTTGCGGCCAGATACCTGTCGAAATTGCCGAAGAGGTCGAAGTGGTCCTGCGAGAGGTTGGTGAAGGCCGCCGCCTCAAAGCGGATGCCGGAGAGCTTCCGCAGCGCCAGCGCGTGCGCCGACACCTCCATCACCACATATTCGACGCCCGCGTCGGCCATCTGCCGCAGCAGGCTCTGAAAGTCGGTGGGGTCGGGCGTGGTGAGGGCGGTGGGTATGTGCGTTTCGCCGATCATCGAGCCCACCGTGCCGATCAGCCCCGTCTTGTAGCCCGCCTTCTCCAGAATGGACTTCACCAGGTAGCTGGTGGTTGTCTTGCCCTTCGTGCCGGTGATGCCGATGAGCTTCATCTCCCGCGCCGGGTGGCCGTAGAAGCAGGCCGCGATCAGCGCCAGGGCCTCGCGCACGTCCTTCACAATCAGCTGCGGGCAGTCGATGTCCAGCCGCCGCTCGACGACCAGCGCCGCCGCGCCGGCCTCAAAGGCCATGGGCGCGAAGATATGGCCGTCCGTCCGCAGGCCCGGAATGCAGAAAAACAGCGTGCCCGGCTTCGCCTTGCGCGAATCCGTGCACAGCGCTTCGATCTCAACCTGTCCGTTTCCGAGCAGCCGGCCCGTGTCGCGCACAGCATCTGCCAATTCAAAGAGCTTCATGGGCTCAATCCTCCTGTTCCCCTGTCATGCCGTCCGTCCGCTCAGGGCGTGTGGAACAGCACGGTCACGCGGGTGGTCGGCGGGGCCGTATCTCCCGCCCGCGGCGTCTGGGATACGGCGACGCCGCTGCCGCTGATTCTCATTTCAAATCCGTATGACATCAGGAGCCTGTTGGCCTCGCTGACCGACAGCCCCGTCACATCGGGCACCTCGATCAGCGCGCCTTCCGGCGCCCCGTTTTCTCCGTCCACATACAGCATGACGATGGATTTTTCCGTCATCATCGTGCCCGGCGCGGGCAGCTGGTCGACGACCTGCGCGCCGGCGCCGCTGAGCATATACTGAAAGCCGGCTTCCCTGAGCGCCGCCGCCGCGTTTTTCACCGTCTGCCCCGTGACATCGGGCACCGGTTTGTCCTGCAGCGCGGCCGTCTCCCTCGTCTCCTTCGCATAGCCCAGATAGGCGAGCGCCTTTTCAAAGATATCCTTCGCAAACGGCGCGGCCGTAACCGAGCCAAAATCCGGCGATTTATCCGCCTCGTCCACGACGACGAGCAGCGCCAGCTGCGGGTTGTCGATCGGTGCGAAGCCGATGAACGAGCCGATGTGCGTGCTGGAGGACACCGCGCCGTCAACATACACCTGCGCCGTGCCGGTCTTGCCGCCGATGCGGTAGCCGTCGATGTAGGCGTTCCGGCCGCCGCCGTCCCTCACCACGCCCTCCAGGAGATCGCGCATGAGGGCGGACGTGGCCTCCGAAATGGGCCGGCTCACGACCTGCGGGTGGTTTTCCTCGATGACTTCGCCGTCCGCCGCGTTGATGCGGGCGACGACGTAGGGCTTCATCAGCCGACCACCGTTCACCGCGGCGCAGGCGGCCGTGATGAGCTGAAGCGGCGTCACCGCGACGGACTGGCCGAATCCGATGCGCGCCATGTCCACGCGTTTGACGCGGTCGCGCGCGATGCGGATGCCGGCCGATTCGCCCTCGATGTCCACGCCGGTGGGCGAACCGATGCCGAAGGCGTCCAGGTAATCGTAGTATCGCTCGACGCCGATGCGCAGCCCCAGCTCGACAAACACGGGATTGCAGGAGTTCTGCAGCCCCTGCCGCATGGTTTCGGCGCCGTGCGGATTGCCCCAGCAGCGCACGGTGCTTCCGTCCACCGTGACCTTTCCGCTGCAGTAGAAGCCCTCGTTCACGTTCGTGACGCCCAGGTCCAGCGCGATCGACGAGGTGAGGATCTTGAAGGTTGAGCCCGGCTCATAGGCGTCCGTGACAAGCCGGTTGCGCATCAGCTGGGTCAGCGCCGCGACGTCGCCGCGCGGCGGATCGTTGGGATCGTAGTCGGGCTTTGTGCACATCGCCAGGATTTCGCCGGTCTGCGGGTTCATCGCGATGATGCGCACGCCCCTGGCCCTGTCGACCTCGAGCGCTTCGCGCGCCGCCTGCTCCACACAGCTCTGAATGACGTAATCTATGGTGAGCGTCGCGCTGCCGCCGTCTACGGCGTCGATGTATTCCTGCGCGCCGTAAGCCAGGGCGCGGCCCTTGCCGTCCACCTCGCTGAGCACCCGGCCGCTCCGGCCCGCGAGATAGCGGTCCAGCGTTTTTTCCAGCCCGGACTGCCCGACGCCGTCTATCGTGGTCAGCCCGAGCAGCTGGGTCGCAAAAGCGCCCATCGGGTAGTATCGGCTCGAGTCCTCCTGCAGATACAGTCCGCTGAGAAGGTTTTCGCCGGACGCCTTGTACCGGGCGTACAGCGTCTTCAGCTCCTGCGCCGACTCGCGGGACAGCCTGCGCTTCAGGATCACGCTGCCCCGGCTGGTATCCGACGCCTTTTTGACGATGTCGTCCTCGTCCAGATCCAGAACCGGCGCGATGACGCGGGCAAACGCCCCGGCGTCCCTGACCTGCCGGGGCGTGATGCACGCCGTGTAGGAGGTGGCGCTCACGGCCAGCGGGACGCCGCTGCGGTCGAGAATCGACCCACGACGCGGCGCGATCACCGCTTCACTTGTCCACTGCCGCTGCGCCCGCTGCTGGAGCTCCTGCGCGCGCACCACCTGCAGGTTGAACAGCTGTGCGCACAGGGCCAGCGTGAGCGCGAAAAAGAGGGCCATCGCGATCAATATCCGCTTTCGTATGACGGAGCCCGTGGATACCACGCTCCATCACCTTCCCTGTCTGAAAGTCAGGGCGCTGCGGACTCTCCCGACGCGTCGTACACCGCCTGAGCGCTGTTCACGGCCGTCTCCCCGGCCAGCGAGACCACCCGGACGGACGAAGCGTCCGGACGCACCATGCCGAGCCGGCTCACCGCCAGGTCGCCGATCATCTCGAGATTGCACCGCTCGACCAGCGCGATTTCAAGCTGCTGGCGGCGGCTTTCCTCCGCGGCAATCTGTGCGCGCAGCGCGCTGATGGCCTTTGATCCCGATCCAATGGCCGCCATCTGGGTGATGTAGAGGAACAGACTGACCGCCAGCACGGCCAGCACGATCTTCAGCATCATGCTGTTCAGACGGGCCGTATGATATTGCGCATACCGGTCGGCGCGCGCCTCGCGCGCTGTCCGGACAGTCCCTGCGCCTGCTGTGGTCATTCTATTCACCGCCTTTATGCCGCAGAACTCAGCCCTGCGGGTGATAATACTGCTCGTTGACATAGTTGAGCAGGTCGTCGATCGATTCCTCGGAGACGCCGGATTCGGTCAGATAGCGCTCCTCATCCCAGATTTCGAGGTACTGGCCCATGCCGACAAATCGAATGGACTTGTCCATGCCCACCTTCTGCCGCAGCGTGGCCGGCAGCAGCACGCGGCCCTGTCCGTCCAGCTCGCAGCCGGAGAACGAATTGCCGGTGATCAGGCGAACGTAGCGCGTGCCTTTGATGTCCGACTCGGGGATGCGGCTGAGCTGCTCGCACTTCTGCGCCCATTTTTCCTTTGGATAGAGCGCGATGGCGGCGAACTGGTTGTTCAGCCCGATGGTGAAGCCGTCGGCAAGCGCCTCGCGGTATGCCGCGGGGATGGTGACGCGGCCCTTGGGGTCTATTGTATGAGCAAAATTGCCCGAAAATTCAATTCCTGCCACCGACATCACCCCCATCCTCACCTTGTGCTCCAAATTATACCACATCCATCCTAAAAAAACCACTCCAAACCACAAAATTTATATAATTTGTCACATATGTGCAGTAAAGCACGTATGTTCGACGGGAAAAGCGATGTTTCGAGCCGTATTTGTCGGGAAATGGGTCCCTGTGCGGCGGATTTGGGGACCGGCGCTTTCCGGTCGGGAGGCTGTCGCATGCGGGGGCGGCGTTTCGGTCGGCGCGGTGAAGGGCGATGCTTCCGCGGGATTTCAGCGCTTTCGAGACGAGGCCGAGCGGGAATACAGGGCGGTCTGTTTAATAGGAGGGCAACAGAGAAAACATGTTGATTTAAGATATTTATTGACAAAATCAAGCATAATCTGGCAAGTGGAGATTTGTTTCAAAAACAGACCGAGTTCTACTGCGCGATCCGTAAACGTTTGTGCGGCGATTTGGCGTTTGCACAATGGGGCGCTTTCTGCCGGCAAGCCCTGCCCGGCCGGGAGCGGGATGCGCCTGGCCGGGAGATGCCGGGATGCGTGCCAGCGCCGGGGTGCGGAAGGGCGGGCGCGGATGATGTCGGCGGGATAGCGGCGCCGCCCTCCGCGCAGGAGGGAAAATGCCATTTAAAGTAATTTTCACATAAGGAATTACGCACGTAACCGCCCATGTAACCCCTGTTGTTTAAAATAGGGACCATAAGCAGGGAAGCAGGATGGAACCGTCCGACAGGAAGGGGAGGGATGAAGCGTGAAGACAGATTTCTTTCAATATTAGCGTCAAATGGTTCCCTTTTTGAGCGTATGGTGGTATAATATTGCAGATTGGATGCGAAGGATCTGCCGGCTGGAAGGCTTGCGGAAGGGCGAGGATCCGTTGCCTGAGGAAACTGGAAATTATTTTATGGTAAAGATTTGTTCAAATCCATGGACGGTGACGGATAAATGTGGTATTATTAGGGAAACTTGTGTTGAAAGTGTGATTTCGAATCAGGAGGGCATAGAGAAATGAAAAGCATGATCGCAAAACTGACTGCCGTGATGCTGGCCGTGATGCTGCTGGGCAATCCGCTCGCTGCGTTCGCGGAAGGTGAAACGACGCCAGCAGACGCGCCGGCGACAGGCGCGGGCGTCGGGGAAGCTGTAGCCGGAGAGCCTGCCGGAGACGGGCAGGCCGCCCTGGGCGAAGCGACGCCGGTCGAGGCGGATGAGCCGGAGACGGCGGACGAAGCGCCGGCCGGCGAAGCGGATCAGACGACCGAAGACGAGGCGACGGAAGATACAACTGAAGCGGCAAAGACAGATGCCGAAGAACCGGAGGACGCGAAAGAGTCTGCGCCGGAGCCCACCGACACCGTGGACGATGAAAACGCGGAGCCGGCGGACTTTGTTGTATCCGGGGATGACGATCAGGCGGCGGAAGGCCCGGTCGCTGATGAGAAGCCCGCGGACGAATCTCCGGCCGAGGATGAGCAGCCCGCCGAGCAGCCCCGGATGGCTGACCATGAAGAGACTGAAGTCGGTGAAAACACCGGGGACAGCGCCCCGGCAGACGAGCAGCCGATGATTGAGGATGTCTGGTCGGCCGATGACGGCAATGGCGATAATGATAATGACGATATAAATGAAGAAACGGCGGAGCATTCCGACGAGGCGGCTGAGCCTGCGACCGAGGAGCAGCCTGAGGAAGTAACCGAGCCTGCGACCGAGGAGCAGCCTGAGGAAGCGGCCGAGCCCGCGACCGAGGAGCAGCCCAAGGAAGTAACCGAGCCTGCGGCCGAGGAGCAGCCCGAGGAAGTAACCGAGCCCGCGGCCGAGGAGCAGCCCGAGGAAGTAACCGAGCCCGCGACCGAGGAGCAGCCCGAGGAAGTAACCGAGCCCGCGGCCGAGGAGCAGCCTGAGGAAGTAACCGAGCCTGCGACCGAGGAGCAGCCCGAGGAAGTAACCGAGCCCGCGGCCGAGGAGCGGCCCGAGGAAGTAACCGAGCCTGCGACCGAGGAGCAGCCTGAAGAAGTAACCGAGCCTGCGACCGAGGAGCAGCCCGAGGAAGTAACCGAGCCTGCGACCGAGGAGCGGCCTGAGGAAGCGGCCGAGCCCGCGACCGAGGAGCAGCCCGAGGAAGTAACCGAGCCTGCGACCGAGGAGCAGCCCGAGGAAGTAACCGAGCCTGCGACCGAGGAGCAGCCCGAGGAAGTAACCGAGCCCGCGGCCGAGGAGCAGCCTGAGGAAGTAACCGAGCCCGCGGCCGAGGAGCAGCCTGAGGAAGCGGCTGAGGAACAGCCGGCCATCGAGGATATCTGGTCGTCTGATAATGACGATAATGATGATGATAATAATGAAGAAACTCAGCCTGAGGCCGGTGAGCAGCCCGACGAGACGGCGGAGCCCGAGACTGAGGAACAGCCTGAGCCGGAAGCGTCCGCTCCCGAAAAGAAGCTCGATCCGGCGAAGGAATTTGAGACGGAGAAGCCCACGGCGGAGGATGTGACCGTGACCACGCTGGTTGACGCGGATGTGCGCGCGGAAGCCGACGGCCTGAGCGAGATCTTCGCGACCGTGCCCGCGGGCACCGAGCTGAGGGCGCTGGCTGTCGATGGCGACTGGGTGCTCGTTCAGGTGGAGGACGAATTCGGTTACATCTACATGGGCGACGTGACGGGCCTGCCCGAGCCGGAGCCCGTGGAGATGGAGGCGCAGCCTGAGGAAGCGGAGAAGAAGGTAACGATTTTCTCGTCCCGCAGGCGCGTGATGACCGAGGGCGAGCCTGTGTATCTCACCAGCAGGATCGAGGGTTTTGACGGATACGAGATTCATTATCAGTGGGAATGCGACAAGGGCGAAGGCTTCCAGAATGTTGAAGGCGCGAATGATGACAGCTATGTGTTCGACGCGACGACCGAGAGCCTGAGCTGGAAATGGCGTCTGACGGTGTACTACCGCTGATGTGTCTGACCGAAGCGATTGCTCTGATAAGCTGTATATAGAAACAACAGGCGTGTATGAAAACCACCCGCAGGACGACAGGGAGGAACAGATAATGGTCAACAAGAATCAGTGGTATGCCGTGCGGCGCGCGCTGTCTATGCTTCTGACAGTGCTCATGCTGTTCCAGGGCTTCCCCTTCAGCGCGCTTGCTGAAGGAGGAGAAGAACAGGCGTTTTCTTCGTTTACCTCCAACATGCTGGAAGGCGACGAATATGCCGCGGTTGAATTCTACGCACCGGACGAGAACGGCGAGATCGTGTCTGCGGCGCAGACGATTCAGGTCCAGGCGGGCACGGCGTTGAGCGAGCTGCCCAACCCGCCGGTTCTGAAGGGCCGGGTGTTCCAATACTGGAAAGATGAGTCCGGCAATATCGTGACCGAGGACACTGTCGTGTCCGGCGGCATGAAGGTGACGGCCGTCTATCTCTATGAGGGAGAATCTGACCTGACGGCTGAATACTATGATCCGTCCGGCCTGATCTCCATGACGGTCGTGGCGCCGGCCGGCGCCGTGCCCGCGGAGAACGTCAGCATCGAGATGGATTATGTTTCCGCGGCGGACGTGCGCGCCAGCATCGAAAACGCGGTCAACGAGCAGGTTGGCCGTATCGCCGCCGTCGATATTTCCTTCATTCATGTTGACCCGGAGACCGGAGAGAAGACAGAGATCAAGCCCTGCCTTCCTGTTTCCGTGCGGGTGAATCTGCTGGGCATGAGCGACGTCCGCTCCTACAGCGTGATGCACATCAACAACAGCGGCGTCGCGAATGTGGTGAAGAGCGGCGTCAATCAGGCCGCCAGCGAACCTGCCGTCAGGAGCACCAAGGGCCTGCGCAGCAGGAGCGCTGTTGTCAGCGGCTTCGATTTTGAGGCGGATGACTTCTCCGTTTACGCTGTCGTCGAGACGGTCGTGCCTCGCCTGACGGTTACGTTCAAGAATGGCGATACGGCACTCGCGTCGATGACCCTCAAGGCTGCCGACACCGCGGCTGAAGTTGAGAAGATCATCTACGACCCGGGCGTTGGCACGGTGCCTGCCGGCCAGGTCTTTAAGGGCTGGACGACGCATCCGGAATACACGACTGAGACGGAACTCTTCACGATCACTCAAGTCCGCAGCGCCGCGATGACCACGGCGGCGGGCCTGGCTGCTGACGATTCCGTGACATATTACGCCGCGATCTTCAGACAGTATACAGTCACCTATGTGGATGGGGCGGGAATTGTCCTGGGCACCGAAGTGGTGGAGATTCCCAGCCGGGAAACCGAAGCTGATTATTCCGTCAATCAGGGTTATTCGACCGACGATACCCACAATTTCGAAGGCTGGCTAGTCGCAGATGGCCTGAGCAATATTGCCGATCCCGCCGACGCCACTGCCACCACGCTGTTCCCTAACGGAAAGAACATCAAGATAACTGGCGACGTCAAGTTCAGCGTGAGCGCGCCGGAAGGCCATTGGCTGCTCTTTGACGAAAACGGCAAGGGCGGCACCTATAACGCGCCCCGATTCATCAAGTCCGGCGAGACCACAAGCGACACAGAGCTGCTCGAAATGGTTCGCAACGGCTATACCTTTGGCGGTTGGTATACCGACAAGGACTGCACGGCCGGCAATGAGTTTAGCTTCGGCGGAGAAATCAGCGAAACCACGACCATCTACGCCAAGTGGACGGCGAAGGCGACCGCTGACTATACTGTCATTATCTGGAAGCAGAATCTTGCCGGCGATGGTTACGATTTTGTGGAATCGGTTACCCAAAATGGCACCGTGGGCACAACGCCGACCGCTGTCAACGCGACCACTGGCGTTGTGACGGGCGGAAGCTATGCGGGCGAAGCTGGTTTCTCCTTCAAGAACACAGATCAGGCGTCCGAAACAATTGCGCCTGAGGGCAACACTGTCGTTAATGTGTATTATGACAGAAATGAGTATACATTGACATTCCAAGTTTACGATTATACTTATACCGTATCCACTAACGACAACGATAATAACCCGGCAAAGTATGGCGATGTAAACGGACAAAAGGCGCGCGTTTACTGGCGTAATGGAGCTTTCAGAACCAGTGATTATAACAATGGTTCTGTTTACAACGGTACAGTGTACACCCGCAGCAATAACCAGAGCTGGCAGACGGTGAAAGAAATCACTGCACTCTATGGCCAGAGTATCAGCGATAATTTCCCCATTAAAGGTACAAACGGTACTACCTATAATCAAGGTGAGCGCTGGAAACCGCAGAACAGCAGCACGTACAACCAAGTGCTCATTTACATTGACACGATGCCGGCAGAAAGTGTTACGTTTAGGCTTGATACAGCGAATCATACGACGAAGTATATTTACTATTACGTTGAGGCACTTCCGGGCGAGACAGGTGATACCGTTACATACAACGGGAAAACATTTGTACTCTACAAGGATCTGTCCGCTAAATACGGATTCTTTACGGAAGCGGAGGACTATCTGAATTTTATAGGCTATGACAAATATGGCTATTCCCCCAGCAATGCATGGGGTAGTGGCGGAGCCAGCATCGTCTATTGCTATTACACCCGAAAAGCTTATTCCATCAACTTCATGGACGGCGCGTATTATGATGGCAATGGCAACAGAATCACTGGCGAGAGCAGCCAGGGACAGCTGCATCATATTGACAGCATCAGCTATGGCACGGATTTGACATCCTATAATAAGAATGGCAGCAACTATTATACGCCGACTGCCCCGGCAGGCTATATCTTCGAGGGCTGGTATATTGACGACGCCTGCTCAAGTGAAAGCGAATATGCCTTCTCGAACATGCCGGAGGGCGGTATCACAGTCTACGCCAAGTGGCGTCAGATTCAGTACCGTGTGTTCCTGCATCCGAACGCGGGCACAGATCCCACGCTGAACTGGGGCTCTGACAGCCAGGAAATGAACTTCCGCGTAACCTATGGCGGCAAGATTTCTGCACCTGACGGCACGCGCTCGGGATATAAGTTCTATGGTTGGTACACGGATGCGAGCACTTCGCATGCGTTCTCATCGGGAACGGTTTTGAATGACTCCACCGTGACAACAACATATGATAAATCCAGCCATATGACCGACCCCATGGATAAGTGGGGCAATGGGGCGACCACCAATGCCGATGTTGGCCGTCCCTGGATCACTAGAGAATACAACCTCTACGCCAAGTGGAGCGCTGTGTTGGTCGGCGCGGATGGCATTGGTGTGCTTTATGATGCCAATGGCGGCAGCAATGGCCCCAGCGACACGAAGCTGTACAATGATAATTCCAATGTCGCCGCCGGCGCGGCTCCCACACCGCCGGCAGGCCAGGTGTTTGACCACTGGGTGCTGCAGACGTGGAATGGGTCTGAATATGAAGACACAGCTACCACCGTGCTTCCCGGCGGCACCTTCACGGCGCAGAAAGCCGACGCGAAGATCACGGACGCCGAGACAGACGAAGTTGTTGGCGCATCTGACGTGAACGAAAATGGACACTACAACTATACCATCCAGCTCAAGGCGATCTACAGGGATCAGGAAGAAGAGACCCCGACGCATATTGACTGGTACAGCAACTACGGTTCTGAAAACGACGGCAAGGGCACGTTGTATCATTCCTATACCGGGATTAAGATCAACGAGCCTGTAAGCATTCTTGGCGCGCAGACCCGTGAAGGCTACACCTTCCAGGGCTGGACAAAGACCAAGGGCGGCACGAGCGCTGATTTCCTTGCCTGGGACGGCGCGAACTACACGACGGTTATTAATGGAAGCACCTACACGGTAACGCAGGTCGCGGCGGATGAGAAGAATCCCATTGAGGACTTGTATGCCGTGTGGCTGCCGGAGCTTCTGGTAAAGATTACCGGCAACAACGATAGCCTGGTTTACAACGGCAGCAACCAAAGCGTGACCGGCTATACGGTGCAGTATAAGCTCGGTGACGGCGATTGGACGGAAACCGCGCCGGCAGGCGTCAGCGTGGCGCTCAAACCGGGCAAGGAGGCCAAAGCTGAAGGGAAAGATGTCGCTACCTATTATATGGGCTTGACCATGGGTGATTTTGACGTCAATCCGGGACAGTACTATTACAACGCGGGCAATGCGAACAACACCTATACCGACGGTTGGCTGGAAATCACGCCGAAAGCCGTGACGGTGACGGCGGATAACGATGGTAAGATCTATGACAACGACCCGATGAACCCGAACAGCTACACTGCGACGGTTTCGGGTCTGGTTGGGGACGACACAATCGAATACACGGTAGATCGCGTTCCGGGAGAGGATGTCGGTGTATACACGATCACACCGGCCGGCGAAGAGACGCAGGGGAATTATACAGTCACTTATCAGACGGGAACGTTTACAATCAATCCGCAGAATGTGACCCTGACTGCGGTGAGCGACACAAAGCCGTACAACGGCTCCGAGCAGACGATCAGCGGTTTCACAAGCAGTGTGGACGGACTGACGTTTACCGGCGTGTCCGCCAGCGGCAGCGGAACAAACGCGGGCACGTACAATGTGCTCTTCAGCGGTGTGACAGTGGGCGAAACGAAGGACAGCACCGGAAACTATGTTGTATCTGATGTGGTTCCTGGAACTCTGGTGATTGAACCGATCAATGTGACGGTGACGATCACGGAGCACGGCGACGAAGTGGACTATGACGGCAGCGAACATACCGTCACGGGCTACGACGTGAGCATCAGCAGCAGCCTGTACACTGAGGCCGACTTCACGTTCAGCGGGAACGCGAGCGTGAGCGGAACGAACGCGGGCCGCTATGACATGGAGCTGACGGCGGACGACTTCGCGAACACGAATGAGAACTTCAGCGAAGTAACGTTCGTGATTGTGGACGGCCAGCTTGTGATCAATCCGATCGACGTGGTTGTGACGATCGTGGGCGAGAACAACACGGCGGACTACGACGGCAAAGCGCACAGCGTGACGGGCTACACGGCCACCGCGAACAGCGAACTGTACGACGTGACGAAGGACTATGAGTTCAACGGGACAGCGGAGGCGACGCGGACTGACGCGGGCACGACGTACATGGGACTGTCTGCGGATCAGTTCAGCAACAGGAACAGCAACTTTGCGAGCGTGACGTTCAACGTGACGGACGGCTACCAGAAGATCGATCCGATCGACGTGGTTGTGACGATCACGGAGCACGGCGACGAAGTGGACTATGACGGGAACGAACATACCGTCACGGGCTACGACGTAAGCATCAGCAGCAGCCTGTACACGGAGGCCGACTTCACGTTCAGCGGGAATGACAGCGTGAGCGGGACGAATGCGGGCCGCTACGACATGGAGCTGACTGCGGACGACTTCGCGAACACGAATGAGAACTTCTCGAATGTGACGTTCGTGATTGTGGACGGCGAGCTTGTGATCAAGCCGATCGACGTGGTCGTGACGATCACGGAGCACGGCGACGAAGTGGACTATGACGGGAAAGAACATACCGTCACGGGCTACGAC
>Ga0079305_1000417_pt1 | contig 94785 bp, 100 predicted proteins | sample LMS_cellobiose_e_FD_79183 | JGI IMG/M metagenome (GOLD analysis project Ga0079305, IMG submission 79183) | Rumen-fistulated moose microbial communities from Alaska, USA - LMS_cellobiose_enrichment | ecosystem: Host-associated > Mammals > Digestive system > Stomach > Rumen fluid ...
GCTGCGGCGTCGTGTTGCATGGCCATGCGGAAAGCCATTGCGGCGTCTTGCATCTCCTCGGGTTGGTTAAGGTCGCTGCTCGGGAGTCTAAACAGCGTAAACATTGCGATGATTACAAAAAACGGTATTGCGATAAGCCAGAAAAACATCGTCTGCGTCCTTTTTAAAAAAGTTAAAAAAGAACCACATTTTCTTTTGGAAAAAGTGGCGGACGTTCACAACCGTACAACTTGACCGGCTCAGCCTATTCAGCATAGCCTATTTGGCTGACATCCACCTCAAAAGAGCCAGTGAATGCAGCACCTATAAAGCGCCGAAGAATAATCATCGACTAAGTTGTGGGGTTGTGACACCCATAACAGTTCTTTTTACTGTTACAAAATTAGACTAGCAGGTTTTTGCGGGATTGCAAAAGCAGTTTTTGGCAGGGGGCTTTGCGGGCTTTTCTAGGCGTTTGAGGCCTTGGCTAAGCCGTGGGAATTGATAAAGCCGCCGATACTGGAGCGAATAAAGTCCTTTGCCTTATCGACGGTGTCGCAGTAAAGGGCAAACTGCGCGTCGGTGGCAAGGGCGCGCTTAATCTCCCGAATGTCCAAAAGAACATCCGACGCCGTTTTGTAAGCGTATGAATCAGGCGGAGCAATACCCTTTACGGCAAGCAGAACTTCTTCGGCGCGGGCGATATTGCCGCTCGCCACATCCATACGCGCAAAGGTCAAGAAAGGCGTGGGACTATGCGGGGCAAGGGCGATTGCTCTTTCCACCTCGGCAAGGGCGGAAGCCTCATCAAAGGTGTAGGTGATGGCGGCATTCATGGCCAGCGCGTCCGCGGCGGCAGATGTGAATTGGTCGGTCAGGACGCCTTCGGGAAGCCTTTGCGCCTCTTTCATGTTATAGGAGGAAAAGTCTGATAAAACTTCGGACAGCAGGCTGACATCGCCGTTTGCCAGCGCCGCAGCCACTTCGTCCTTTGAATACGGCGGAGTGTATTGCTTTTTCTGGGCATTGTAGCGGGTAAAGCGCTCGCCGATACCCATGTCCTCCATAATCTTTTCGTAAAAGTTCACGACCTCGGTCAACATGTCGTAGTCAATGTTCGGGTTAAGCACCCTTGTATTCGCGAGAATGCGCGCGATTTGACGGTCGGCCATGCCTTGCTCTTTCATGTCCAAAATGGTTGAAAGGAGCGCGGCGACTTCGTTCTTGGCATCATCGCCGAAGAAAAGAGCCGCGATGGATTCCGCGCGTATCTTGCCCGCGATAATCTGCGAAGAGGTAAAGGGGTTGGTATTATCGGCGGTAAAGTCCCCTCCCCCTAAAGGGTCGGTCAAGTAGTCGGTGCGCTCGGGTATGGGGTTGCCAAAAACATCGGTGGTAAAGGGATTTGCTTCTTCCATGTCAATGACAGACTCACCTAAGGCGCTTTCCTTAGCGGCTTGTTTTGCTTTAGCTTGGGAGCGCTGGCGCTGGCGTTGGCGCTGTTTTTCTTTGGCTTTGGCGGTAGTCTTGGCAGAGGGCTTGGACAGAGCCTTAGGGGTCAGCTTTCTTTTAAGCCACAGGAAAAGCCTTAACAAAACGCCGGCGGAAACGGCTGCAATGATAAGAATGCCAAACAAAAAATACATGTCTGTCCTTTTACTTACTTCTTACTTTCTCTACCCCTAAATAAGAGAGCGGGCATTATAGCACAGAAAAAGCAAATTTAAAATTGTAAAGTGCGTGCCGTGAGTCTTTATGCAAAGAAAACTTGCTAGGAGCGGGGAGCGGGCAGTCTGGTGGCGGCGGGGCGCCTTAGGCTTTTCTTGCGCCAGAACTCGCTTTTAAGAGCGATAAGGAACAAAATCGTTTCGATGGTGCAGGCAATTACCGCCGACCAGCCTAAATCATAAAGGGTCGAGCCTTCGGGATAAGTGAGGATAACGGCGGCAGGAACGCGGACAAGGAAAGTTGTGGAAATGCTTATTATCATTGTAAAAGTCGTTCTGCCGCACCCGTTGAAAAAGTTCAGCATGCAAAGGGTCGGAGCGATTACCCACAATTCCCAGCTTGAGGACAGCAGGTATTCTTTGCCCGCGGCTATGGTCGCTGCATCATTCGTGAACAGTGCCATCACCCACTCGGGAAATAAAATCTGCACAAAAAAGAAAAAGCCGCAAAAGATGTAGGCATAAGCGATACTTAACAATAGTGCCTTTTTCGCCCTTTTAATGTAGCGGGCGCCGATGTGTTGGGCGGTGATTGCCGCTAAGGCTATGCCCAGCGAAAAAGCCGGAAGCATGGTGAAGCCGTAAAGCCTTTGCCCTATACCATAGGCGGCAGATGATGCCAGCCCCATCTTGTTGGCAAGCGCGAAAATCAGCAGAAAAGAAAGGTTGATAAGAACATCTTGAAGCGATATGGGAATGCCGAGCACAAACACCTCTTTGGCTTTATCTTTACAAAAGCAAAAATCTTGAAGGCGGAACATGAACAAAAACTCGTGCTTGCGCAGATACCACAGCGCAAAGACAAGGCCTACAAGTTGCGCTATTACCGTGGCAACGGCTACACCTACCACTCCCCAGCCGAAGAAATACACAAAGATAAAGTCGAGCACTATGTTTAAGGATACGGAAAGCCCTACATACAAAAGCGGAGTGATGGAATTGCCGAGCCCGCGCAGCACCGCGCTTATCATATTGATTAAAGAGATAAACAGCATACTGCCGGCGCAAATGCGAATGTAAACGGTGGCGGGTTCCACTACTTCAAGCGGAGATTGCATAAGCTTTACTATCAACGGGGAAGCAAAATAAAGGGCGAAACCGCACGCTATACCCAAGGCGGAAAATACCGTCATCATCGTGCCGACTATTTTATCCAGCTCTTCCAATTCCTTGGCCCCGAAGGCCTTGCCTATCATCACGGTCGCACCCGTGGATATGCCGAATATGAAAAGCATAAAGATGAAAATGGCGGAAAAGCCTATGGCTACGGCAGAGACGCCTATGCTCCCTTGGGTAAAGTGCCCGAGGATAAACAAGTCCGCTAATCCGTAAAGCGCGTGGAAAAGGTTCATAAGAACAATCGGTGCCGAAAACTTTATCAGCGCCGAAGACAATTTGCCTTTGGTTAAGTCAACCTCTCTCACTTTCCGTTTTCCCTTTTTAAAAGACCGTTTTTATAGCATTTAGCTTTTGTTTTTACAATAACTCTTTTCTTTTTAAAGGGGTTAGAGTAGAATCTCGCCTGTAATGCGGAGGCAGGTATGATAATTCAGGAAAAGCAATATGTGGTTATGACCGATAAAGAAGGACGCGTCATCGTTTGTATATCGGTTAAGGATATGGAACCGGAAAATCCCATGATACTTTATGACGGCAAGGATCACGCCATGTTCTATCGCCGCCGCGGGCAAACCGTTATGCTTGACTATATCAACAAAGAAATGCAAAAGCCCGTATATGAGGCGAAGCAGGTCTTTGTGGTAGAGCTTAAAGATCCCAAAACCGCCGCGCGGACCTATGTCGTGCCTATCAAACAAGTGCCCAAGCTTCCTTTGGAAAACATTGAGCTGGTCACGCCCGACGACATTATCGCCGAGATGGAACGGACCGGCAAAAAGCCCGAAGATCTTTTAAAGAAAATCTAGGCGGCGGGCAGGACTTTGCGCCTTTGTCTTTTGCGCTTTTATCCTTTTAATTTATTGCTCCTTACAGGCGGCAAGTTGTCTTTTTAGTTTTTCCAGCCTTCCCAGCCATAGCCACAAATGAGGGTGCGAGGCTTCATCTATTGATTCAAGTTCGGCGGCTACTTCTTTGCCTGCTATGGGAAAAGGCGGGCAGGTGTCCTTTGATGCGGCGCTATAACTCGCCATCGTGCAGGCGGCGCATAAGCTCAGCCCTAGAAAGGCAAGGCTCGCTCGCAATTTCATTTTGCTTTTTGATGACGGTGTTGGTGGTTTTAAGAATGGAGAGTTCGGCATCTTGTTTTCCTTTTCTATACGATAAAATGAGGGGGAGCAGCTTTACCAGCCACTCCCCTGCCGCGTTTATGACGCTTGCGATTATGCTTGGCATTTTAGCCTGCCGCAGAGTCTTGTTTGCTTGCGGTTTTAGCATTGCCGATATTAAGCGCCAAAAAGTCGGCGACCTTTTTCACGGCGGCGATAATCTTGTCATCAGTCGTGTTCGGAGTGATGGCGGCAATCGCCGATGCGCCCGCTATAACAGAGGTGATGACAATAAAAATCGTGTCAATGTGGGTCATGATAAAATCTAACATTTTATTTTCCTTTCTTTAAAAGTGTTAAAGTTAAAAATTAAGTTAAGTTAAAAAAATCCGCCCTTTTTAAGGGGCGGGGATTTGTTTTTTTCGCGCTTGATTAAGTGATTAAGCGGCTAGAACCGCTCTTGATTAAAAAATCGTTCTTACTTTGAGACAGTGATCCTTAAGGCACTTTTCCGCATCGCAATTTACATCGGCGCAGTGTTCGTAAACTTGCTGCTCGTAAAGTTCCGGAATGCGAAGAGACATTTGGTAAACTTCAAAAAAAGCAAAAAGCCAAATCAGTATCATTATCTTTTTATTGACAAACCAACTTAAGATAAAGACGCATGTGAAAAGAGTTATAACATCTTTTCTAAAGCCGACTATGTCCGGTCTTGACGCATTAAAAAGATTGAAGTCGCCAAGGAAAACGGTAAGGATAAAAATAACGGCGGAAATGATTAGCAATGCGCCGCATATCTTTTTTATCATTCGCACCCATTTATTATTTGCGATACTTTTTATACTTTCCTTGAACGAGTTCATCACAGTTTCCTTTTGGTTAGGTTTATTATTTCAAAGCATCAGATAAAGTTTTAAGGTTAAGACAAGGAGCAGTGGCCAGCCCAGTAGCCAAAACAGCCTGAGCTTCCATTTTTTCGTGGTGAAGTAACTTAAATATATTGGCAAAAGTAAAACATTTACCAGCACAAAAGAAAAAATTTCGTCGGGAAGGTTTGCTTTTCCGGTAAGGTTGCCGCATAAAGAATAGCCTGCATTTTCGGTGCAAAGCCAACACAAAAAAACATTGTATGCCATCAAAACGGATACGCAGATAAAAGGGAAATAAAGCGCAAAGACTCCTGCCTTTTGTATTATGTTTTTTGCTTTGTTTGATATGTGCATTTTACCAACCTTTTGGATATTTACTTGCGCCAAAGCTTCGGATTGTCAGCTTCCGCAGCGAAGTCTTTGCCGGATTCAAGCCGTTCCTCAAAACGATTTTTACTCATGCAAATAAGCGCGCCCGAACCGCTATAATCATAGCAAGTCATATCGTAATTCGGGTGCGCGGCAATGGCGAATGAACCGTTTGCATTTTTTATTAAATTATCAACGCGACACATTTGCCCTTCGCGGTTACAAGTTTCGTCGTAAGTTAACAAAAGATATGCGCCTGACGAGCTTTGCGTAATGAAAAGATTTTGCGCATCTTTACCCTTAAAATTGCTTATTTTTATGGCAGGTTGCAAGCCGATTACGGATAGCTCTTTGCTGTCTAATTTATAAAAATCATAAGTCTCGACATGGTAATTGCAACGCGCTTTATCTTCATTCACAGAGCAGAAAAAGCGACCTTCGGCGACGGATTTTTTGATAAGCTTTTTATCTTTGAGTGCGAAGATATATCCCTCGCAGCCCGCAGTTCCGCAAACTTGCCAGGTGTCCGTGATGAGCAAATAATCGTCGCCATTTAACTTTGATATGAAAAAACGATCGTCGGGAATATCGGCAAAATCGTCTTTGTTTAAAGAGGCAAAAGCGTCCGCAGCGGCAGATTTTTGCAGTCCGATTTTGGCAAAATCAGCGGCGGCAGAGGCGAGAGTCAAAGCCTTGTAAGACACGACTTCGGCAAGGGTTTTTTGTGCAGTAAACCCAAGGCAAAAGAGGCTTAAAATTATCAGCAAAAAAGACCTGCTTAACTTCGGCAAAAAGCTCGAAGAAAAAGCTATGTCCATATCCGTTTTTTGCATTTTCTCTTTTGCTATTTTCGTTCGCGGCATGTTGTTCTACTTAACCTTATTTCGCTTTGGTTTTGGAGTTTCGGCAAGATATTTTTTGGTGAATAAAAACGGCAAAAGCAAAACTGATATGAAAGTGAAATATAAGATGGTGCTTGAGCAATAATCTTTTATTTCATCGCTGAAGGCAGATGTGTATGATAAATACATCATTGCGGGCATAACAACCAAAGGAACATAGGATACTTTGCCTATAAATCCAATGTATGAAATGACAAAATCTCCAAGCAGATTGTGCACTTTTATAAACAGCTTGTTAAGGCCTCTAAAAAAGATTTCGGGCAAAATGAAAAGTAACAAATTGAACCCTAAAAATATCGGCAGATTTAAAGCCAAAGGTGCGATGAACATGTCAAGGCAGTCTATCAGTGTTTGTAAGCCAGGGGCTTCGCGAGAGATAAAAATCGTGCACAAAACTATGGCTAACGCCCACCAAAATGCAAGAAGATAAACAAAGGTGAAAGAAATTGTGTTTACGAAGTAAATCAAATCTTTGCGGTTATCAAATCGGTCTTTAAAAAACTTCTTCATAATACTTCTTCTTGAATCTCCTTATGGCACTATGGTCAATGTTTCCCCGACTGTCAATAGACGCGCTACCCGCCACCTTCTCTTGCCATTTCCCTTTAACTGCAAAGTTTGTTATGATAAAGTGTGTTTTAGAAAAGACTATGAGGAACAAATGAAAATAGCCGTTGTTTTTGTGTGCTTGTTCGCCTTGGCCACCTGTTCTGCTCCCGGTTCGGAATCGGAGCGCATCTTGGGTGAGCAACGCTTAATATCCGGTTTCAAGGCGGACCAACTTACAATCAAAAGCGACTTTGCCGTTTATGATAAAGATGCATTAATCGCAAAAACCGCTACCTGCCAGCCTTTGACCAGTTGGCATCGTTTGGATTTTAATACCGATGACAAAAATCGTTATTTGTTTTTGCTGACAAAAGATGATATTGAGGTGCCGCAAAGGAGGCTTTATATCGTTCATTCTGCCGACGGGCGTCCGGTAAGTTATAAGCCAAGTTGCAACAATTATGACGAGATGTTTTTCTTTAATGAAAAAGGCATTTATTACTGGTGCGAGTACTTGTGCCGGACAAAAGGCATAGTTGAAAGAATTGATGTTTCCGACGGTTCATCTCACGATATAAAGTATCCTGCGGATTGTGCTTCTAATGCGGTTCTGGATTATTTCAAGGCGCAAAAAATTACATTCGCCAGAGCTATAATCCCGGAATAATGCCTTTATAAAAAGTTATCGCTCATTTATTTTTTCCTTTCTTTATGACTTTAGGAAATGTCGCTGTAAAAAATGTGGTTGCCGATTTCGGCGCAAGGGACTGCAGTGGCGGCCCAAAGAGGATTTGCTTTGCGGTGATGATAGTGAGTGGCGCCCCTTGTTTTATCAGGCAAAACACCGCACACCGCCCTTCTGGCTATGCGTTGGCAAAGAGCAAAAACGCGGTCGGTCCCGTCAACCTTTTGTATTAAGTCATAGTTGGGATCGCTTTCATTCCAGCACGAAAATTGACGAGGGCGAAGGCAGACATCTTTGACCGTCGCTCCCCACCAACACCCGCCTTTACTCCTTGCGAAGCGCACGCGGTTTATGACGACCGAGGCGATGGCCTCCATGCCCTTTAATCCTTCGCCTCTTGCTTCGCCGTAAATCGTGCGCGCAAGAATGTCCACCGCGCCGCAGCAATAGCCTTGGCAAAAAGTGTCTTTGTCATAGTTGTCATTTGCATAAATCATTTTGTTTTCCTTTCTTTGGTTAGAGTTAAAAACGAGGTTAAAAAAACCGCTTTTCTTACAAAGCGGCAAAGGGCTTATAAAGTGCATAAAAGAAGGTTATCTTTCCTTCTTATCAAGCTTGTTTTCAATGCGCAAAAGGTGCTCGGTTAAACGCTTTTCAACAGCGTTTAAGTAGCTGAGCGAGGCGTAGTTTTTTGCGACTTCCAGCTTGTATGAGGACAAAGATTCCTTTATCTTTACGATGTTTCCATCAACAAAATTATGTATGTTTAAGATGCTTTTTTCGGTCTGCCGTTGGTTATAAATAATCATTCCGAAAAGCGCCGCCATTGCGGGCAATTCAAAAACGCTTATCCACCAAAGCAGGTTAATATCGGTGAGGTTTTCCATTTTTTATCCTTTGTGTTTATCTTTGTTTTTTTAGGTTGAAGTTTTCCTTAAAAAGTAAAATCGGAGGAGGCGACGAAGCTGCCGCCGCCTTGCCAATTTTGCATTTTTACAGGGGTGGTTTGTATGGTGTTTGCCGTCCTTATCGGTTCGGATAAAAGGCAGCCGGCGACCGCGTCCAAGCCGTCGTCGTGTCCCGAGCCGAGCGGTGTCCACTCTCGCATTTCGGTTATAAAAGGCGTGTCAAAGACGCTTTTATGCACAAGCAGAGCGCGGTTGGCAAGCGGGGCGTCAAAGGCCTCGATTATTCTTTCGACTTTGTTCTTATGCGAAGTGCTTTCAATAACCCCGCACCTTACGCCTTGATTTATTAATTCTTGGCGCAAAATGCTCGGGAGAAACTTACCGATGCCGTTGCTTTCAATGTGAATGGCGGGCAGGTGGTTTTCCTTGATAAAGGCGATTACTTCCAGCGCTTGGCGCGTGGCTTGATTGTCGTCGTCGCTCACCTCCAGATACTTCACCTTGTGCAAGTGGTAAAGCCCGTCAGCGCCGGTAAAAACGCAAGCGATGACGCTGCCGTCCAAGCCTTGCTTTTTGCCCCATGCGGGATCCCACCACGCGGACACCGAAAGCATCTTTTTCGTGCCTATAAAAAGGCTTGAGGAGCGATTACTTTCTTTATACAAAAGCTCGTCGTCATAGACTTGCAAGCGGTCAACATCAAGTCTGCCTTTGGTAAAGTTTATCGGCTTTAGCATCATTTGGCTCATGAACTTATTAGGGCCGGAGCGCTGCTTTAAGCTTTCGATTTTGTCTTTGGGGAAGCGCTCTTTCCAAGCACTGTTGCCGCTTTTATCCACAATCGGAATCCGCAAGGTTTTGTATCCTTCCAAAAAGGCGGGGTTCTCGTCGGTCGAGGTCGTTTGGTAAATCGTGTAAAAGGTGTGAGGCGTGCCGATGTAAAGTATCATGCCGTTCGGAGTAAGGACAAAATCCAGCTCGGAAAGCTTGGCGCGCAAGTCCCTTCTTTTTGCTTCGCTGGAGCAGGTTTTGGGCACTTCAACATCGTCGCAAATGATAATGTCGGCGCGTGAACCGGTGATGTTTGCGCCAAGGCCTTTTGCCAAAACCGAAGGGTCGCGAAGCTCGCTTTTCCTATTCACCGTAAAGCGGTCCGAGGCCCATTGATCCTTTACTCTGGGGCGAAGGTGCTTGGTTAAAGGGTGGCGTTCGATGATGCGCTTAATGTTGCGCACCATCTTTTTCGCCAGCTCAAAATCAGCGGCGACGATAAGGATTCTTATGCCGGATTTTATCGTTAAAATATACGCGCAAAAAAGCCCTATCAAAGTCGATTTTCCCGAATTGCGAAACGCCAGTAAAAGCGCCTTTTTGTCGTCGGACATAAATACTTTTTCAAGCCACTTCGCCATCGCTTTATGGTGATGAGGAAAAGACATATCCTGCGAGTGATTCCATATCCAAACAAACTCCTCAAGCGTGGGAATGCGTCCGGCAAAAGGATCTTCTTTAATCGTCGTATTCATAGGTGTATTCTTCTTCATCTTCCATAGAGTTCAGGGCTTCGTTTGCTTCGGCGAGCAGTTCTTTTATATCGTCGGTTTGGCTTTCTTTATCTTGTGTTTCCTCGCTCCATTTTGCGATTTTTAAAAGGGTTTCGGCGTGAGCAAGGGCAGCTTTGCAGGCGCTGTGATAAGCGGCAAAACCTTTGGCATCGGTGGGGATATCGGCCGCGGCGAAGGCGTCGTAACTGTTCATCACTTCGCAAATCCGCGAAGGCAAAAAGGCGCTTAATTCTTGCTTTAAGGACGGTAAATCGTTGGCCGAGTTTACCTTCATTTTTGCTTTTTAAAGTGCTTACGATTTGTTCAGTTCCGAGGCAAATCTTGATGTGCCGGAGGTAAGCGAATCTGCCGAACTCAGCAGGCTTTTTCTTTGGGTGGCCGAGGCGCTGTCCGCGGCTCTGTCAAGCTTGTGAAGGTAGCCCTCGCGAAGGTATTTTAAATCCTCTGCACTGTCGTCTTGAATGCGGTTTAAAACGGCGAGCGAAGATCCTTCGTCGGGGTCTAATCCCATTGCGGCAAAGGCGGCGCGTTGTTTCGCCAGTTGCTCTTTTAAAAGGTTCTTTGCTTTTCTTTCTTCTTTGTTTTTTTCCAAGGCGAGCTCTTTTGCTCTGCGCTCGGCGGCGGCCTTGGCGGCGTCGTTATCGGCACTGGTTTTGGCAATGTCGGTGACGGTGCCTACCGCCATACTGGCAAGCGCCAGAATTGATGTTAAATCCATGTTATTCACTCTCTTTCATTTCGGTTATTACAGATAAAAGGTTAAAAGGCGCGGGGGCGGACGATTCTATTTTCCACAAAGGATCAAGAATGTTGCGTGACCAACCTATGCCTTGCAAGATGATGTCCTTGGTATGCTTGCTCGCAACCGATGAAAAGTTATCGGTGCCGCCAAGAGATAAAGGAAGCGCCGGCTCCAATCCTCTGCCCGTGTCAATTTCAATGGCGGGAGTATCAAGCACGCGAAAGATGCCGCGAACAAGGCGGACCGCCTTTGCCGCTCGGGAATTAGAGGAAGCGCAAGCTGGCGGAAGGGGGACTACTTTGTGCGTGAAGGGAAGTCCTATCGCTACTTTTTTTGCTGCCACATCAAGCGTGACAGAGCCTTCGGAAACTTCCTTTGAAGCGACGATTAAATCATCGGCGATAATGGCGACTTCTTTGCCTTCAATGTGATCAAGGCCGCTCCATGTGCTTTTAGCGGTTAAGGAGCTTCCTTGTAAGGTGCTGTCGGTAAAGCAGTCTTTATCAAACACTTCCAAATAGTAGTTTTCGTCGCGCTCCACTATGACATAGACATTGCTTCCCACTACCGCGACCGAAATAAAATTGCCGTCGGTTTCGTGCTTTGACCACGCGCTTACGGATTCCGAGCGGTAGTTGGTAAGGGTGCACAAAGACCCGTCTATCATCACGACAAACAAAAGGCGCGTATCATCGTCGTAGTCTTGATCAATCGGCTGATTCATCAAGTGGTGCGATATCATTGCCAGGTCGCTGGACTGGTAACTTTCTTCCAAGTCCGAATACAAAAACTCGCGGATACTGGTGCCGCCGCCGGAGCAGAAAATCGTCGCGCCGTCCACATTGCGCGGAGGGACATAGCAGTATGAAGGCGAGCCTACTCGAGTTTGTCTTTTAAGCTGGATACTTGTCGGGGTGAGAGGTTCGCCGGTTACCATCCACTCGGCGCCCGAGGTAAAGACTTCCAAATGGTTGCCGGAAAATACGGCTTTGATGGCGTTTACCTGATCGGACAAAAGCCCGAACTCTATCGCCTCATCGTCCAAACCCTCGCCTAAATCAAAGTTTTGCATGTCGGCGGATTTGCTCATCCAAAGGCGATTGGGTAAGTCGCGCGAGCCGCCTATGACCAGCCTGTCTTGGTGGAAAGTTACCGCTACGGGATAGCCGCGAATGCTTGAAAAAGCCTCTTCCTTCCAGTCGGCGGTGGTATTGCCGGCGGGCTCTTCTCCCGCGGGAAAAAGAGTGGCGGTGGTGACTTTGGCGGTGACCGTCGTTGCGTTGGTGTAGGCGGTGATTTCTATTTCGCCCTTACCTACGCGCAACCTTTTGCCGACATAGCTTGAGGAGAAAAAGTTGGCAGAGGAAGTCACGGTTATGCCGCTACCCGTAAGTGCGCTAAGCGTTAATGTAACATCGGGTTTGGCAAACTTGAAAAACGGCTGATAAGTGTAGCCGTCGGCGCTATAGAAAGTCCAATCCTCTATGTTCCAAACCGTGTGCGAGGTGCGGGTGATTTTCTTTAAAGGGTAATCGGGGTGGGCGATTAAAATCGTGTCCGCGCTTTGCGTCCAGCGCAATTCCTGTAAGTCGCTTTCAAGCCAAGGCGTGATGAGCGTGGCGACCAAACTTTCCTCGCGGTAAATCTTTATGGCTCTGTCTATCAATACGAACAAGTATGTTTGCTCGGTATTAAAGGCGAAGGATATAAGCCTTGCCCTCTCGCCGATGTCATCAACAAAGCGAAGTCCGTAGCGGCGCTTTATGCCGCCGGTGGGGCTGATGAAAACATTGCGCAGGAAAAGGGCTCCGTTATCATAGGCTCTTAAATCACCTCTGCCCAGCATTTCATACGCCAGCTCGCCCGATGTGAAGTTGGTTTTAACAATGGATTTTATCATGCTCTTACCTCTATAAGTGAAAAGTTATCAATGCTTTTGGGAATGTTTTGCTGGCTGTCTATAAGGCGCGCCTGCTTGAATTCGTTGTCCGCCAATTTGAGCAAAAACTCGGTGCGAGAGGTGCTTTCCGTTAAAGGAAGGCAGAACTCGGACGCCAGCCTTGCAATAAGCGCGTTTTCAAAAAACGGGGGGAAGTTCTCTTCCTGTTGGCGGAAAATATATGTAAGGACCACTCGTTCTCGGTTAGTGTGAAGTTGCTTTTCAACAATGCGATAGTTTATGCCTTTGCCCTTGGTTTCATCTCCTGCCGATATGACGCGCAGGAAGTCCGCGGGCAAGGCGTAAGCATAAGCAAAATCCGAGGCCGGAGGGTCAAGAAGCCTTGGCAAGCTTGTTTGCGCAAGGGCAAAGCTCCACGGGTATGATGACAACATTGCGTCCCTTATGCTTGGGTATAAATTGGCGGCGACTTCGGCTTCCACCGTGCCGTCTGAAAATGATGTTATGCCGCTTGCACCTATTTTTAACAATGCGCGCGAGCATAGTGAAATTGCACTTATGGTCATTTGTTTTCCTTTCTTTAATGTGAGTGATTAAAAATGTGAGTTAAAAAAAACCGCTTTTTTTGCGAAAGCGGTTGCGAATTATCGGAAAGTGTTTTTTAAGTAAGTTTGCTACTTTGCTACTGCCCTTTAGGCCTTTTCATTTTCTTTTGCGAATAGAAAAAGTTGTAATAAGTGGCGAAGGCAAAGCCCGCTAAAATCAATCCGAAAAGCGCTATGTCAAAGTAGCTTGAAGCAAAAATTATAAAGCCTTCGCTTCTAAAGAATTCATCAAGCCAAGCGGAAGCAGTGTCCGAAGCTCTGGCAATAAACAATGCCAGAACAAAGGCAAAGACGGCGTAAAGCATCCAGCCAATAGAGGCAAAATAGGCAGCTATTTTCGGGCATTCCTTCTTGAACTTTAACAGGGGTTTCGGCACCTTGTGAAACAACATACGAACAACAAAAAACAAAAAGGTCAAAGGCAAAATAATTTCCATGCATGTTGCAATGAGCCAGCATGATGCAGATTTCGCGTCGGTGTTATCGCAATATGGCAGCAAAAGGAACAGTATGAAAAAAAGCCCGCCCAGAATTAAAAAATTATTCGTGAAAAACTTTTTCATTTATGTCGTCTCCTTTGCCCTAAACACACTAATCCAAATCTGCTAATATATTTCCGCTCGAGTATAGCATAACCAAAAAGGCACTGAAAGCCAGCGAGCCGAAAATGCAAAAGACTATAAACTCTATGATAGGGTTGATTTTTTTGATGCTGAAAGTCGCAACGATGATGCTTATGCAAAAGCCCGCAAACAAGAAATAAAAGCTTTTGTTTTCAATAAGATTAACCAGCTCGGCAAAGCTAAACAGATCCAGCAACCAGGCCACTATATCCGATAGCCAATTAGCAAAAGGCAACCACCCTAAACAAACAAGAAATTTGTTAAGGTTTTTTCTCTTGGTTATCTTGATGAACCAATCCGGCCTTTTGTTCATGAATATCAGTGTAGCCAAGACTATGAAAAGAGCGGGGAGAATAAAGTTATAAACCATTAGCAAAAATGCGTTCGGGAATAAAGCCGAATTAAGCACAAGACCGGTTGTTCCGACAAATAAAAACAGCGCAATATATGCAAAAAAATAAAGCCCGCCCAGGGTTAAAAAATTACTCGTAAAAAACTTTTTCATTTTCGGTTTTTCCTAAAAGTCCTATACAAAGCCACCAGTAAAACAAACGGGAAAGTCATGCGCTTTTCCTCCGGTTCGGTTTACTGAAAACAGGCTATGATATCATCATATCCGTGTCAACGGGTCAGTAGTTTTGCATCTGTTTCCCCTTCTTTCATTGCCGTTAAAACAATGGCGGGAGGGAAAGAAGGGAAAAGCTCCTTTCTATCCCCTGCCCCGCCATTTTGCAAAGCGGTTTTATGCCTTTTTAGGTATTAGATTCGCAAGCGGTAATGGTGTTTTGCGTTATGGTGGCAACGCCGCTTGATACCGCGGATACAAGGTAAATCACCAGCTTGGGTGTTCCGTCCATATCCAGCGAAGCAAGTATGACATCACCCTTTTTAAGCAATTCGGTGGTGAAGTAGCCCGCCGTCTCCACAGCGGCTAAATTATCGTCTGTCACATATTGGAAAACTTGGTTACCGGAACCGTGGGCGACAAGCGTTAAAGTCTTTTCTGTAAATGCCATTTATTTTCTCCTTATTATTAAGAAAGTTAAAATTGTGAGGGGTTAGTGCTTTAGGGCTAGCTGATAGCGGCGTCTTCATCGACGATGATTTTCACGATGCCGGTGCTGTCTATCAATACCGAGCCTTGGCTCATCATGTTGTTGACGAAGAAGGACGCGTGATCGCCGTGCCATGTGATATCAGCCTTTACATCTTGACCTACGGCGTGACCGATTGCGTTTTTGTGATACATAAAGCAATGACGGTAGTTGCCCGAGACGGGAAGCCCTGTGTGCATAATCCAGTTGACGCCGAGCCAGCGACGGGATTCCGTGCCTTTAAGCCAAGGATATTCGTCTCCGACAAACTCGGAATTAGCGAACTCGGACAAGTTCAAAAGGTGATTCCACTCGTTGGCGCCGACAACGCAAAAACGCTGACCGTCATCGGGGACATCGTTCTTGTTAAGCTCGGCATAGGCGGCAAGAATTACCGCTTTGGTAAGACCGGTAGAGCCGTCGCCTGCGGTAAGAGTGGCGTTGCTCATGGCGTTGATAATCATCTCGTCCGTCTTTCTGCCAAGGGCATAAGCGCCGGCGTTTACGATTACATTCCTTTCATCGTGGCCGATTTTAAGCTCGTCCAAGCTGTCAAGCCAATCGCCCGCATAGTAGTCGTAAAGCGTGCATTCGACCGGCGTGTGCTCAAGGTTCATCACGGGAACAAGACCGTGTCTTGCCTTTACGGTGGCGACACCTTTGCCCACCTTTTGGAAAGTGGTGGTTGAGCCTTTTACATCATTCTTGATGCGGACGGTGTTGCGGAGCTTTGAGCCCATGCGCTGGAAGGCAGCATGAACATCTGCTTCGTATTGTTTAACAAAAGAGTCATTTAAATCTATAGACATTTTTTTCTCCTTTTTGGTGTAGTTTTATTTTGTTTGGTATGTTTTGATTAAATTGTTTAAAGCGCATAACGCTTTGTTTTCGCTAACAATTACTGCTAGTTAGGATAAAGCCTTTTGAAACCTTCGGTTACGCGCTTTAAGGTGGCGGGGTCTTTGTCGCGCCAGTATTTCGGCGTGAGCATCAGCTTTCTTAAAGCCGCCTCGTCATCTATGCCTTCAAAGCCTTGCGCCTTGCCGATTACGGGTTCTCCCGATGCCATCATGTTATAAAGCGCAAGAACGCCTTCATAGGTGGTGGACAGCGGTTCGTAAACGGCTTCGGGAAGGTTCTTTTTGCCCCACGAAGCCAGCTGGCGCGAGATTTCGTTCCAGCGCTCTTCACCGCCAAAATGGGCAATAAGCTTGTCCAGCTGACGATCGGCTTCGTATTGGCAGGCGAGTTCGTGAATACAAGGGACAACGCGTTCAACCGCTAAGTCATAGACGGCTTGAACTTGCTTTTGGGTAAAGCCTAAATCACGAAGGCGTTTGTTGACTTCGGGATCGCTGGCGATAAGCCTGTCCTTGATTTCGATTTTGTATTCGCTGGCGTCATCGGGGACTCCCATAGCCTTATAAAAGGCGCGGATTTCGTCCGCGGGAGCGTCCTTTGAAGGAATGTTAAAGGTGTATTTCTTTGCCGCGCCGGCGTTTGCGGGCGCCGCAGTTTTTGAAGGTTCGAAAGTCTTGCCCGATAAAAGATTTACGCTCTTATCGCGGCAGGAGTCTTTATCCTCTCTGGTGATTAAGTTTTCCGACATATGAGTTTCTCCTTTTCTTGTCGATTTTTATTGGCTTTGGCTCTTGGTTTTAACCCTCTGAACCGCTTTTAATCAGCGCTTCAATATGGGCGACAAGGGCCTTTTGCCCTTCGCTGAAACGAAGGATTTCTTCGCTTGCTTCCGCTCCGAAACAGCGCTCAAAAGTGATTGAACGAAGATGCTTTATTACTCTGTCGCCGTCGCTTGAGTTAAAAACGCGAGCGAAAGATTTTGCTACCTCGCTTATGGGCAAGGACGCTTCTTTACGATTGCCGAGTCTAATCATTTTGACCTCGTCCGTTTGCTTTTAAAGCGCCGGCTATGTTTTTAGCCGCGGTTGCCAAAGCTCCCAGGGTTTGCGTTTCCGCTTCGCTTTTCATAAGCTCGGACGGGACACCCAAGGTCTTGCCCAGCCATAAAGCGGCGGCGGGCATGTTGACGGCGGCGATACCTGCTTCTCCCATTTTGCCCACCGAAGCCAGCCACGATAAAGTGTTGGCAGCGTCGGCTTGCGCTTGACGGCGCGCGAGCGGCGAGGCGTATTCAAGTCTGGTAAAATGGCCGTCAAGATAAAGCGGCGCTATTTCTCCCCTTCTTATCAGAATGCTTAAAGCTCTGGTGATAAGCGGAGTTAAAAGCTCGGATTGCAAGCGCCCGTAGGTCGCGCCCAGTATCCTTGCCATTTCGCTGGAGCGTTCCAAAACTTCGGTCGCCGTCATGCTCGGCGCATCAATTTGCCCTAACCTGTCGTTTAAAAGGGCGTGTCTTATGCGGGTGCGCAAATCGGAAAGAATAATTTGCGATACATCAAAATTGCCCGCGGTTTGCAAGGGGACAAGCCCTTTTGAGCCGACGGCCTTGGGAATGATGGCGCCGGGGACAAGCTTGATGTTGGCGGGGTTCAGCACTCCGTCATCTTCGGCTTGCCAAATACCGGTGACCGCGATGCTGGCATTCTTTAAGATAAGCTCAACGACCTTGTTTGCCGTTTTGATGTCGGGCAAGGCCTTCATTATCGGCGAGCGACCGTAAATCTCGGAAGGGACCTTTTGCCAGCGGAAGTTGATGAACGGTGATGATACAAAAACGCCTTGCTTTAAGACTGGTTTTTGCGTGCTGCCATAACTTCCCAGCGTATCTTCGGCGATAAAGGCAATATAGTCGTAACCGCCGGTTTCTTTCGGGGTTACCGCCTCGATTACCTTTGCTTTTACTTCGCTATCGGCTTTGGCCTTTCTTACGAAGTTCTCGTCTAAAATTGCTTCGGGGAAGCGAGTTCTTAAGACTTCATAGCTGATGAAAGAGCATCTGAAAGTCGTGTCAAGTCTGCCTGAGCCGCTTTCATCGACATACACTTCGGAAAGAGGAATCGCCGTAAAGCGGAAAGCCGAACTTTCGCCGATTTTTGCTTCTTCGAACAAAAGCGAGGCGGTGCCTACGGTGATTAAATCCAAATAGCATTGATGTATCTCGATGGCAAAGTTGGAGCGGTCAAAGTGGTGCCTTAAAACTTCGGTGGCAGAGGCAAGTTTGCCTGCAATCTCATTTTCATAGGCCTTGCTGTCAATGCCTGCGCCAAGTCCGAACCAGCGCGACCAGGGCGGCGTCAATTCGGCGAATAAACTTGCGGCGAGCTGGTCAACGGCGTCGGCAGCGGTGGCGTCAAACAAGGTCTCGCCTTTTTTGATGCCCGTGTCGGTGCCGAAGAATCCTTCTTTTTGCGGAAGGGCGTATTCGTAACATTCTGCCCACAAGCTTTCCCAAGCACTGCGGCGCTCTTTCAACTTTAAAAAGCGAGCGTAGAGTTTTTCGATATCTTCTTTGGCAGAAGGAGCGGTTTTGCTTTCTTTATCGTTTGAGTTCATGGTTATTCTCCAAGTAGAGTTTTGCGGTTGGGAACATCAGAGAGCTGCTCTAAGTATCCCTTGTGCGATGTGTTGATGTTTGAATAGCCGGACAGGTTAGCTCTTTTGGCTTTTTTCCTATCTTCATCGGATTCTGTCTCCTTTGAAGATGTTTCGTTTACATAAATGACTTCGGGTTCGGAATCAGATGAAAAAATGCTGAAGATTTCCCCCATTTGCTTCTCCTTTCTTTGTAAATTGGTTAAGAAAAAACCCAAGCCTTGCGTGCAAGGGGAAAGTCTTTTCATATTCTAGGGATTAAACGAGGCCGCTACCGGTGTGTCCTTTTTATAAGGGAGTAAATGCTGATGATGTCCGGGGGGCCAGTGTTATAGGCACACTTGTAGCGGCTCGTTACTGTGATATATAATAGGATTATTTTCCAATGTCAAGGACTTTTTTCTTATTTTGCTCATTTTTTAAAAAACGATAGAGTTTGTAAGGCGTTTGTATGGTTTTGTCGTGGATGCCGAGCACTCTTTTTGCCACTTCAACACAGGAAAATATGCCGAAAGAAAACTTTCTTATGTCGGGGTGGCGCAGGAAAGTTTCCACAACGGTATAGTGATTCGCCTCAAAGAACTTCTTGATTCTGTCGGGGTCGACAAAGGGGAAAACGCAGACTTCGGTGCGACAGCAAATCGGATCAATTATGACGCAATTTTTATCGTTGCTTAAGACGACAAAGCAATGTTTGAAGCCCTTTTTAAGAAACCTTAGCCACCATAATTCCGAATCGCCGCCGAAGCTGACCATTACTCTTTTCCAATCCGATTTCGGTATAGATGTTTTTATCATTCCACAATTCCTTTGCTTTTTAATTCTTGTTCCAAACAATCAATTGCCTCTCGCCACAAAAAGCATTGCAGGCGCGAAGCACCGAATCTTGAGGAAGGAGGAATTTGTTCCATTCCGAATCGGACTAAAATCTTAATGTGATCAGGGCCGATAAGCCCCTTATATTGCAACCTGCGCAAGGAAATATATATATCATTAGTTTCACATGATTTCGCATTTTGGTTGTCTTGTCTGCAGAATTTTTCCCTGTCACCAAGACGGCAACGACAGCACCAAAACCACGCCTCCTCGCCACTGCAAAAGGGAATAGTCTGCCTGTTTTCCGTAGGCTTTAACGCTCTTAGTCTTCTCATTATACTTCCCCAAAAAATACAACTTTAAATAGTTATCTATATTCTCTTAAAAAAGAACAATGAATGAACTAATACTATATTTTCTTTATGTCAAGAGGGAGAAAATTATTTTTTATGTTGTGCTTTTTTGTTGATTTTTTTCCTATTATGTCGGATTCTGTCTTACAGAATTAAGAACTTTTGCAAAGGAGTAATGTGATGCAACTGACTTTTAATGAAATTTGGCGCGGGATTGATGCGCTGGCGCAAAATAAGGGAATGTCCGTGTCCGGATTGGCGGGCAAGGCGGGACTTAACTCTACAACTTTTAATAAGTCTAAGCGGGTGGGCGCGGACGGTAAAAAGCGCTGGCCCTCTACCGAAAGCGTGAACAAGGTTTTAGAAGCGACGGGCACTACGATGGACGAGTTTATGTCCTTTGCCGCGGGGCAGCAAGGCTATATGGCTTATCCCAAGCGCACGATTCCTTTGCTGAGCTTGGCGAAGGCAGAGAAAGATGAATACTTCGGCGCGGACGGTCTTCCCTGCAGCGCTAAGGGTTGGGACGGGGTGGATTTCCCCGACGGGCTGGACACAAACGCCTATGCGCTGGAAGTTGCGGATAGCAGCATGGAGCCTTTGTATCGGGAAGGTGACAGGTTGATTGTGCAGCCGGCGGCTGATATTCGCAAAGGCGATCGCGTCGTGGTAAAGACCATTAAGGGTGCGGTGCTGGTTAAGGAATTAAAGCGCAAATCGGCTATGCAGCTTGAGCTAAAATCGCTGGGACAAAAAGGCGAAAGCAAGGTGATTGATGTTGCCGATGTGGCGTGGATTGCTCGCATTTTATGGGTGAGTCAGTAGTTATATCCCCGCCCCCTCCTCCTTTTTCCTTTCCTGCTTTTGGAGAAAAGAAAGCTAGCTAGAACCGCATTGCCAAGCCGGTGACAACGCTCCAAACATCGGTGTTGGCGGCAGAGGTTATGCCTGACTTGTCGTCCACCTTCACATAGCCAAGGGAAGCAAAAGCATCCAGCCCCGCGCCCAGTTTATAGCGGCCGGACAATTGATACATCTCAAAGGAAGCTTTGGAAACTTGCCAGTTTTTGCCGCTTTCGTCCTTGCCGTTTTTGGCGTAGTAGTAGCTTGCGGTTACGAAATAAGCGTCGTTTTCATAGCCCACGCCGAAGTCATAAGCGTAGTTGTTACCAAGTCCTTGCGTCTCGCCATTGTCGGCAAAAGCCCCGCCGGCTCCGAGTCGTAAGCCTTGGTATTCCAGCTTTAGCCCCAAGTTATATTGGGTTGTGGCTTTTATACCGACATTGTTTATGCCTATAAAGGAAGTGTCCGCGCCGAGCGCAAGGTCGCCCACTTTGCCGTCGTAAGAGGCGGATACGACATAGGCCGAGCTAAACTTGTTTACGCCACCCGCGGGTCTTAACACCGTGCTGTTATAAGCTCCGTCGCCTTCGCTGAATTCGGTGGCGTAGCGGGCGCCGGGGATATAGCTTGCCGCGACTTGGAAGCCTGCGAACTTGGGCGAGAAATAGGAAACTTTCTGGGAATTGCCGTCAAAGTTCATGCCGGTAGAGTAGAGCTTGGTGCGGATTCTTAACCCCAGCCAAGAGGCAAGGCGCGTATCGTCAACATCGAACACGCCCGCGTCAGTGACTTTGTGGTGGAGCCACACGGCAACATTATCGGTCGCGCCCAGCAAGACTTTGCCGAAGCGGCCTTCGGTGTGGATATAAACATGATCGAGCCAGCCGTTTTGGTTAAGGCGCGAGATGTTAAGCATGGCCACGGCGCCGACCTTCATACCGTTAGCAAGCGCCGAGTCGGCGGTAAAGAAGATTTTGCCTTCGGTGCCGACAGCGACTTTGTTGACGGGGGCGTCAAGCTTCTTTGCGCTTCCGTCATTATAGCCGACCCAAGCGTTCAAATAACCGCCAAGTTTAAGGGAAAGCGGCGAGTCGGCGGCGAAAGAGGTGATAGGGGAAAGACAAACGGTAAGTGCCAAAGAAACGGCAGGGATAATTTTTTTCATGCAAAGACTCCTTTGTTTTAGAGCCTTTGATACTAGAAAAGCGGCGAGAAAAGTCAGCCTAGCAAATAGGTTAAGAGGAAGTTTATAAGGTGATAAGGTGATGAGTTTAATGAGGAATGAGGAATGAGGAATGAAAAAAAATAAAAGTTGTTTTTGCGGAATGCAAAAACGCAATCATTCCTAATTACTAATTATTTCCCCGTCATTCTCGCGCGCAGCGCGGGAATCCAGTTGCGTAAGCAACCACGGCGACAGCCGTAAATGGATCCCCGAGTTGAGCCTAGCGGCTCCCTCGAGGATGACGACTTTTTTAGATTTTAAACTTATCAACAAAAAAAATCCCTCGACCGATAAGCCGAGGGATTCTTTAGCTTTTTCTAAACTTCCAAGAATTAGAAGCTAAGAGCAAGACCGGTTACGATAGTCCAAACTTTGTCTACGTCACCGACTCTAGCTTCTTTGTCCATATCCAAGTAAGCAAAGGTTGCGAAAGCGTCAACGCCTGCACCGAGTTTATACTTACCGGCTACTTCATACTTCTGGAACTTACCTTGCTTTTCGCCGTCTTCCTTACCATCTTTGGAAACGAAGTAGTTAGCGCTTACAGCATAAGGTCCGTTTTCATAGCCAACACCAAGTTCAAGAGCTCTGTCGTTCTTGACACCATGAGCGTTCGCGTCGGCGAAGGTATAGCCTGCACCGATTGTGAAACCGGAGAAACCAACATCAGCACCAAAGCTGTATTGTTCAACTCTCTTCGCTCCTTCAGGCTTAAAGTTACCATAAGCAACATCAGCACCAACGGTTACACCGCTGAACTTTCCTTCGTAAGCAGCGCTGACAACATAAGCATTGGTGAAGTCTGCGAAGCCTCTAACAACAGTGCTGGGCTCCCTTGCGCCATTTCTGGCAATTTCAAAAGCGTCTACCGCGTCAGCACCGGGGATGTAAGAAGCACCTACTTGGAAGCCATAGAACTTCGGCGAGAAGTAAGAAACCTTTCTTGCATTGCCGTCAAGGTCAATGGTGGTAGAACCAAGGTCTACGGAAACTTCTTCCAAACCAAGCCAGTTTACGATTTTGGCAGTGTCAAGAACGCTTGCGCTGGGAGCGCCGTTGTGAAGCTTCTTGGCAACGTTGTCGGTAGCACCCAATTCAACTTTACCATACTTGCTTTCGGCGTAAGCATAAACATCGTCCAACCAAGATTGTTCGTCAGCGAATGTGCCGACAACAACTTCAGCAACAGCACCAACTTTGATACCGTTGTCAAGTTTTGTTTCAGCGGTGAAAGCAATTTCGCCGTCAGTGCCAAGAGCAAACTTGTTTACGGAAACAAGGGCATCCTTTTCGGAAAGGTTGGTGTAGCCCATGAATGCATTCAAGTAGCCACCAACAGTGAGCTTCAAAGGAGTAGCAGCTTCAGCAGCGGATGCAAACATACCGGCGGCAAGAAGAGCTGTAGTACCATAAAGAACTTTTTTCATTATAGAAAATCCTTATAAAAAATAGTTAATACGCACCCCTTTCGGGGCATAAACACAACTTCCGTATATAACCAAAAGTATGGGGCGTCAAAGCCTTTTTGCTATAAATTGTTATTTTTTGGTCGCACTGTGTCTTTTTTACAACAGCAAGGATGAAGTTACTGATAAAAAAGGATTTGTCGATAAAAAGAGTTGTGCTAGCCGAGCACTCTTTTGAATACTTTATCTATATTCCTTGTGTAGTAGGACGAGTCGAGCAAAGCGGTTATCTCGCTTGATGTAAGGAGAGAAGGCACCTTTTCATCGCCTTCAAGAGCGGCGCGGAAGCTTTCTTTTTCACCGTGCCATACTTTCATGGCGGCGGATTGAACATGCTTATATGCTTCCTCGCGCGATAAGCCTTTATCCACCAAGGCAAGCAGAACGCGTTGGGAATAGATAAGTCCCTTTTGCAAATCTATGTTGGCAAGCATCTTGTCCTCGTGGACTTCCAAATTGTCCACAACCTCGTTAAGGCGGTTAAGGGCGAAGTCCAGGGCAATCGTCGAGTCGGGGGCGATAATGCGCTCTACCGAGGAATGCGATATGTCACGCTCGTGCCACAGGGCGACATCTTCCAGCGCGGGGGTGGCGTAAGAGCGGATAATCCTTGCCAAACCGCAAAGGTTCTCGCTTAAGACAGGGTTGCTTTTGTGCGGCATTGCCGATGAGCCCTTTTGCCCTTTGTGGAACATTTCGTTTGCCTCGGCGACTTCGGTCCTTTGCAGGTGGCGTATTTCTATTGCCAGACGCTCTATGGAGCTTGCGATTACCGCCAGCGTGGCAAAATACATGGCGAAGCGGTCCCTGGGAATGACTTGAGTGGAAACAGGCTCGGGCGTAAGTCCAAGCTTTTCTGCCACATATTCCTCTACGAAAGTGTCAACATTGGCAAAGTTGCCGACCGCGCCGGATATGGCGCAAACAGAGACTTCCTCGCGGGCGCGCTTTAACCTTTCCAAATTGCGGCGAAACTCCTCGTAAAAGCCCAAAAGCTTGAGCCCGAAGGTGGTGGGTTCGGCGTGCATGCCGTGGGTCCTGCCCATGCACAGGGTGTCTTTATACTTTATCGCTTTGGTGTGCAGAGTCCCCATAAGAAGGGAAAGGTCTTGGCAAAGAATATCACCGGCGGACTTTAGTTGCGCCGAAAAGGCGGTGTCCAGCACATCGGTTGAGGTGAGACCTTTGTGGACATACTTTGCGTTCTCGCCCAAGCTTTCGCCTAAGGCGGTTAAAAAGGCGATAAACTCGTGCCTTGTCGTTTGCTCTATCTCACGGATGCGGGCGACGGTGAACTTGCCGTTTGCCCAAACGGCTTTGGCCGCCTGTTCGGGGACTTGCCCCTTTTGCGCCATCGCCTCGGTCGCGTAGGCCTCAATCTTGAAGCATAAGTCAAAGAAGTTTTCTTCGGACCAAACAGAGCTCATTTCGGGGCGGGAGTATCTGGGTATCATCTTATTTTCCTTTTTCCTTATCCTTATCCTTGCAAATGCTTTTGTAAAAAGCCCGTTGCGGCGGCGATGGCTTCGTCGCTGATGGTGTGACCTTCGCCTTTTAACACGACATCGGTTACATCAGCGCCAATGGACTTTAGAACTGCCGCCGCGGCTTCGTGAGCGGCAAAGGGCAGCGTGGCGTCGTCGGTGCCGTGGGTCATTAAGATAGGCGGCTTGGACTTTATCTCATCTTTCTTTAAAAGCCCGATAATACCGGAAAAGCTTATTATCCCCGCAACCGCGGGGGCAAGGGTCAAGCCCGTTTGCAGGGCAAGCTGTCCGCCTTGGGAAAAGCCGGCAAGAATAATTTTGTCCTGCCCGATATGGTGGGTAGCTTCTATCTTATCCATAAGGCTTTTTATAAGCCTGACAGCGGGTCTTGCCTTGGTCATCATGGAAAAGCACATGTCGTCAAAGTCACGAAGATCCGCTCTTTCCAGCCTTTGCAATTCCTCTGCAAGCGAAAACCACTGGCAGCCCATGGGGTAATCGGGAACGGGCTCGGGGGCGGTCGGGCAATAAAACGCCGTGGTCGGGAAAGCTGGGGCAAGGCAGGGAACCAGCCAAGCCATATCGTCGCCACGAGCACCGAAGCCGTGCAAGAGGATTACCGCCGAGTCTGCTTTTTCGGGAACAAAGGTCTTTAAGTCAAAGTCTTGCATGTCTTTTCCCTTATCAAAGCGGGCTATTTTATCTTAATACCGAAAAAGGCGGGCATGTGTTCGCCGAAAGCGACTTTATCCTTGGTGCGCCCTTTGTCGGACGCGCCTTTTTTATGCTTATGCTGATCTGCGGCGGGACGACGGGGGCTCATATAAGGATTTGCCTCGCGCAGTTGCCTTTGCTCTTGGCGGCGGCGTTCGCTCATAAGCCTTTGCTCTTCGGCGCGGAAAAGCTCTTCCTTCCTTAGCTTTTCCTCTTTCTCCTTATTTTCTCTTTCAAGCTTGGATAAGGTCGGGGGCTTTGGTTTGTGCTTGTTGGGGTTGACTTTGGAAATGAACTTGCTCTTGGCGGCGAGGACCTTTCTTTCTTTGTAAAGCGAGGGGTCGCCGAAGTCCTTGTTCAAAATCACGGGACGACCGAGGTTCTTTTCAACGGCGGCAAGAGCTTTGAAATCGTCATCACTTATAAGCGTAAAGGCCTTCCCTTCCTTGCCCGCCCTGCCCGTTCTGCCGATACGGTGGACATAATCCTCGGGCTTATAGGGAGCGTCGTAAAGGAAAACATGCGACACATCGGGAAGGTCAAGCCCTCTTGCCGCGGCGTCCGAGCATACGAACAGCTCAAAATCCCCGTTTTTAAAGGCTTCAATCGTAGCGGTGCGAATGTGTTGGTTCATGTCCCCGTGGAACTGGCAAACGCTGTAGTGCTTGTCCCTTAACACATTGTAAAGGCTGGATACTTCGCGCTTTTTGTTGCAGAAAATCATGGCGTTTTTGATGTCTTCGCTGTTGATAATGTCGCAAAGAATCCTGCGCTTTTTGGTTGCGTCGGCAGTGTAAACCACCGTGTGATTGACGGTCTTTGCCGCGGTTGAAGGGCTTGAGGCGAAAACCTCTTTCGGGAAAGTCATAAACTTTTCGGCAATCTCTTTTATTTCCTTATCCATGGTGGCGGAAAAAAGTAAGACTTGGCGAGTGGTCTTTACCCACGAAAGAATCTTCTTTACATCGGGGATAAAACCCATATCCAGCATTCTGTCGGCTTCATCAATCACGACCATTTTTATGCCGGTCATAATGATTTGCCCGCGCTCAAACATGTCTATCATGCGACCGGGAGTGGCGATAAGCACATCAACGCCCGTGGAGAGGATTTTCTTTTGCTCGGCAACGGACTCTCCTCCTATCAGCAAAGCCATACTTATCTTATGATACTTGCCGTATTTTACGAAGTTCTCGCCGATTTGCGTGGCAAGCTCGCGCGTCGGGGCAAGGATAAGCGAGCGCGGCATTCTTGCCTTTGCCTTGCCGCTGGATAAGATGTCCAGCATGGGTAAGGCGAACGATGCTGTCTTGCCCGTGCCCGTTTGCGCAATGCCGACAACATCACTGCCTTTAAGCACATGAGGTATGGTCAGCTTTTGAACAGGCGTAGGTTCGGTGTATCCCAATTCGGTAATGGCTTTAAGAGTTAAGTCGCTTAATCCCAGTTCTTTAAAAGACATATTTTCCTGTAATCCCAATTCTTGTTTTTCTTTGTTATTTTCTTTTTATTATGTTGCATAGGGTGGGGAATTTAACCTAAAATACTTTAAAATACAAGGTATAAAGGTATACGGGCGAAAAGGTGATTCATGAAGATTCTTTTTATATTTTTGGTTTTGGTTTTCAGCGCAAGCGAGGTGCGGGCGCAGGCGTTTGAGTCGGAAGCCACGATGATGGGGCTTTTGGCAGGTGCGGCCGAGGCTTGCGGTGCGGGTAAGAAGCTTGATGACTATGAGCTTATCGCGGGGAATATCCTGCTTAACAAAGCCCCTACCATAGAGGCGCAAAAGAAAGCGGTTTTTGAGTATTCGCTTGCTAAAATAAAGGGCAGCAAGCGGCAAAAGAACTTTCCCATTATCTCGTGTGAGGACTTTTTAGAGGCTTTCGCAAGGCAAGATATATTTATGGCGACGGTTTATCAGGACGGCACGGTGAAGCTCGCGGACGGCACGATTATTCCTTCAAATAAAGGTAAGCCGCAACCTTAAGGCAAATAAACAGGGGACAAATCAGGCAATATCGGAATCGCCTTCCGAGTCTGACGGCAGTGGCGCGTGAGCGTCGGTCGGCGCTTCGTTTGTGGGGATTTTATAAACGCCGGACAGCCAGCGGTTTAAATCAATATCAGCACAGCGTTTGGAGCAAAAGGGAGCGTAGCTCTTGTCTGCGGGCTTGCCGCAAATGGGGCATTTGGCAGTGTCTATCTTACTTTCTTTGTTCATATTCGTATCCATCATTTATCTTTTATCTATTTAATTATTTAACTTACTTTTCATCAAGAGCTTTAGCGCTTTCCATAAGGCTTTGGCGCCTGCCCCTTCTTACCACTTCCACATGGCCGAGCGGAGTGACGCCCGCGACGAGAGTGGGAGTTGGGTCGGCCTTTACCACTTGTTTCAAAGCGGCTACGACTTCGCCGCTTAAACGGTTTTTGGGGCTTGATATAAAATCAATGACAATTTGCCCCGAAAGATTCTTTAGGCGGATTTGCCTTGCTATTTCCTTTGCGGCAATAAGGTTTATCTCGGTTAAAGTAATATCGGCAGCGGCACCCGAGTCGACATCAATCGCCCAAAAAGCCTCGGTCTTTTCAATGAAAAGGCGGACGCCTTCCTTTGTGGTTACAATGGGCGACAAGGCGTCGGCAAGCACATCTTGCAGCCCTTCGCTTGCGAAAACATCCGTCTTGCGAGGCATGTCGTCGGTTACAATCTCGCCTATGTCATAGGTGGATTGCAATTCCCTTATAATGTCGGGGACAAACAGAACAAGCGGTTTGGCGGCGTGGGTAAAGGCTTCCTTGAACAGCTTTTTCTGCTCGTCCGAAAAAGAGGCAGAAGGCAAGGTCGTGGTCAGCTTGGCATACTTTTTGCCATGAGCTTCTTTGGAGACGATGACAAGGACTTTTGCCCCTATGTCCAGCCTTTTGGTGCTTTGCAGGAAGCCTGTCTGATGCTCGGGCAAAGTCACAAAATACGCATTCGGCACAGGAGCGGCGGATTCTATGCGCCCGACAAGCACGGTGCCGGCGCAAAATCGGTCCTTTGGCAGAATGATGAACTCAACAACCGCGCCGCCGTCTATAAGCGCAATTTTATTTTTGCTTTTTATCAGCCTTTGCAGCTTTGGCTTTGGCGCCGGTTTTGGGTTCGCTTTCGGTTTTAGATTCAACACTGCCCCCTGCTCCGCAAAAAATGTTTGATACTTCAAATAAGGGTAAGCCTACAACACCCGAGTATGATCCGCCAATATATGAAATAAAGGCGGCGGCTTTGCCTTGGATAGCGTAACTGCCCGCCTTGTTTTGCCATTCGTCGGTTGCCAAATATGCGTCAATTTCCGCATCGGTAAGGCGTTTGAACTTCACGGCCGTTGTCGAGACTTTAAGGCTTTGCCTGCCGTCTTTGGCAATCATGCAAACCGCCGTAAGGACATTGTGCCTCCTGCCGCTTAACATTTTAAGGTTGGCTTTGGCGGTTTCCCGCGAATCGGTCTTACCGATAATGAACTTGCCTCTTGCGACTATGGTATCGGCGGCAAGGATATTTTCGCCGGCGGCTGCGGGGTCTTTGGCAACCGCGGCGGCTTTGGCCTGCGCCATACGCTTGACATAACGAAGGACTGTCTCGCCTTCCTTTCGCTCTTCATTTATACCGGCGGGGATTACCTTCTTCGGCGTAAGACCAAGAGTTTTCAAAAGTTCCAATCTTCGGGGCGAGGCCGAAGCAAGTATAAAATCCTTTATCATTATTCTTTCGCTTTATTCTTTTGATTGTTTCACTTTTGAGGGGGCAGGTTTATGATTCTTCCTGCTCTATCAAATCATCGTTATAAGTTCTTTCCATGCGCTCGTGGCGTTCCTGCGCCTCTATGCTCAAGGTGGCGATGGGGCGCGCGATAAGGCGCTCAAGCCCGATGGGATCGCCGGTTTCCTCGCAATAGCCGTAGGTTCCTTCCTCTATCCTGTAAAGCGCCGCATTGATTTTGGATATAAGCTTGCGGGCGCGGTCACGAGTGCGAAGCTCTAAAGCCTTATCCGCCTCGGCAGTGGCACGGTCCGAAACATCGGGGACGGCAAGCCCGCCCTCTTTCAAAGAGTCAATGGTTTCCTCGGTCTCTTTTAACAGTTGCTCACGCCACTGCAAAAGCTTCTGACGGAAGAACTCTTTCTGATTCTCGTTCATAAAGGGTTCATCGGCGGACGGATGATAATTTTTAGGCAATGTGACCATTTATAATCTCCCCTGTTTCTAAGTGTTTGGATTGATAATCCATATTTTATACCTTGTCAAACTTTATTGAATTGCGCACCCTTGAAGATAAGGATATTTTAACCTTATCGAGATTAGACTTTAAGGATTAAATGAGGTGTGATTATGACGGTGTTTTCAAGATTATTGGCCTTTAGCGGTTTTGCGATTCTAGCTTTGGGATTTGCTTTGCCTTCCTTTGCTCGCGAAGATGACGATTTGCAAAAGTTGATAGACTCCTGCACCGACGGAAGTAACCTTTTCACTATCGTGGTAATGGAAGATAATCCGCCTTTTTCCTGGGCAACATATACCGCCGGATCGGCTAAAAAGAATGTGAATGCTTACGGCATAGGACCTTTGGTAATGGACGAGCTTTTAAAAGATGCAAAGGTTGAAAGGTTCCGCTACTTAAAAGAAGAAAAACGGTCCGATCTTGAGAATCTGGCGCTTGGTGACGGCGAGGCGGACGCTACCATCGGGATTCAATACACGCCCAAGCTTGACCCGCAAATCCAGCGCGACTTTATCAAGCCTTCGTTTATGGCTAATCCCATAGTCGCGGTTATGGCAAAGGGTCGGGAAAAGAAAATCGACGGGGTAAAGGATTTATACGGGCTTAAAGGCGGAATGCTGATAAGGGACGATTTGCAAAAGGTCTTTCCTTCGGACCTGGCGCCGGCTAAGCTTAAATCCACAAAAGAGGCTTTCTTAAGGCTTAGAGACGGAGAGCTGGACTATGTCTTAATGGGCTACTATACCGCTAAAATGGACGCGAAAAAGTTCCAGGTTGAAGACGAGGTCGTCATATCGGATAAGATTCTGCGCTCAATAAATCTTTTTATAACGCTTTCCGGCAGATCAAGCTGCCGCATCTTGCGCGAGACCTTTGATAAAAAGCTTAAAGAAATAACCGCGGATAAAAATAAAATGGGCGGGTTGCTTTATCGTGTTTATGAGGAATACGAAAAGCAAAATGAGGGCTTCCCCGCTTTGCAATAATCCTTTTTCTTTAACTAAATGTTCACTTTATTCGGCGTAAGATTCCGTAGGTTTTTTTGTAATTTTTCGGCATTTAGTGTTAGGTAAAGGGTAAAAGGTGTTGGGAAAATCCCTGAAAGAGACTTCAAGCTTAATTAAAAAGGCAAGGATATTTGCCGGTGCGGCGGCTTTATGTCTGTTCGGGATTGCTCTTTACTACATGACCGCGGGAAGCGGCGTGCCTTCTTTAGCTACGGCGAGCGGCGGCGGAGCTTATGAAAAAGCGCAAATCGCGGTGGGCGAGGCGGCGACTTTGTCCTTTAACGAAAAGGTTAAAAAAGACGCCGAGGAGCGGCTTAATCTGATTATAGAAGACATTTTGGAAAAGACTTTAGGCGCGGGCAAAGCCAAGGCAAATGTTTCCCTTGATATGAGCTTTGATAAAGTCGTTACCAGCAAGGAGACTTATAATCCCGGCTCGGGCGTGGTTGTTTCGCAAAAGACGGTGCTCGGAGATGCGGCAGATGAGGAAAGCGTCACTTACGCCCTTTCCAAAGAGACCGTGAACCGCGAGACGGGTGCGGGGACGATTAAGAGAATGAGCGCCGCGGTGCTTATTGACGGCGATTATAAAGGCGGGGTGTATCGCCCGCGGAGCCCCGAGGAAATGGAAGCCTTTAAGGCGATAATCGCCTCGGCAATCGGTTATGATGCGGCGCGCGGAGATACTTTGGAAGTTGTCAATGTGCGCTTTACCGAGCCTTCTTCAATCGCGAATGCGAATGGCGGGAATAAAGGCAAAAATGCCTTTAAGCGCCTTTTGGCGAGTGCGGGAATTACCGATCCTAACGCCTTGTTCCTTGCCGAAGGGGTTGCTCTTTTACTGGTGCTTCTTCTGGTGATTGCGCTGGTAGTAAAGCCTTTGCTTAATAATGCGGCAAAGGGGCAAAGCGGCGAAAGCAAAACGGCGGGAGGTGAGGACGGCGCTTTGTCCGAATTCGGCAGTGGCCGAGTTTCTTCCTCCGACATTAATAAGGCGGTGAAGAACAATGCCGAGAGCGCGCTGGCGGTCCTGCGCTTTTGGCTTAAAGGCGGCGAAGTGAGAAAGGCGGCGATTATTGCTTTGTCGTTGTCCGATGTGCAAACGGCAAAGCTCTTTGCCCTTATGAGCGATGAGGAAATACGCCAAATCTGCGACGAGCTGGCGAGGCTTGATACTTTGCCTTTTGAAGTGCGCGAGGAAGTTTACGCCGAGTTCGCTTTGAAAAACGCCGAGTTTGCCGAGTTCGCGGGCGGATATCGTAGTGCCGAGAAGCTGCTGTTTAAGACTTTGCCCGAGGACAGAGCGCTCAGCATTATGGAAAAGGTCGGCGGCGAGGAAAATCTTTCCATGTGGGACAAGCTTTCCAAAACCAGCGAGCAGGCGCTTGCCTCTTACCTAAAGAACGAATACCCGCAAACGGTGGCGGTGGTGCTTTCCAAAATAGCGCCTAAGCGGGCGGCAAAGGTGCTGGAGCTTCTAGGCGAGAACTTCGCTATGGAAGTGATGATGCGCATGCTGCGTATGGACGAAATTGCGCCCGAAGTTATGGAAAGTTTGGAAAAGACTTTAAACGATGAGTTCTTAAGCAATCAAGGCAGAAAGAGCAAAAAGGATTCGCACGATTTGGTGGCGAAAATCTTTAACGCCTTTGACAGCAAGAGCGAAGAGAAGTTTATGCGCGCTCTTGAGGCTCGCAATAAAGAGGCCGCCGAAAGAGTTATGGAAAAGATGTTCACCTTTGACGACATCATCAAGCTTGATACGGACGGAATTATTGCACTGTTGCGGCATGCGCCCAAGGACAAGCTGAACTTGGCCCTTGTCGGCGCGAAAGAGGCGGTAAAGGATATTATCTTTGCCAATATGTCCGAGCGCGCTTATAAAATGATGATTGACGATATGAATGCCATGGGCAAAAGGAACTTTGCCGATGTTAAGGCGGCGCAAAGTGAGATTGCCGCTCTTATCAGGGATTTAATCCGAAGCGGCGAGATTACTTTTTCCTTTGGTTATGACGGCGGGCAGGTTTAATATGGGCTCTCGGTAAGGGTGGCGGCGGAGACTTTTTTATGAGCGATAAAAAGAATAAAAGTAAAGGCGATAAGTTCATCATCACGCGAAGGTTCGATTTGCCGGACGGAACGGTTTCTTCCAATGTTGATGAAGTCATAAACGCCGTATTTGATGAAATGCGCAAGGAAGAAGGCAAGCTCGCTCGGCTGGTCATTAAAGTTGCGCCCGAGCGTAAGGCAAAAATAAGCGCTTATATAAAAGAGTTTATCAAGGCAACAGAGTATGATAAGATTGCCGTTGTAGCCGATGAAACGCTGAAAGGCTTTGAAGCCATAGTTAAATGGCAAAACGAAAACGAGGACGAAGGCGAAGGCGGCTATTATGGCAGCAACGGCAAGGGCGAGAGGGGATAAAATGACCGATAAGAAATTACAACCTGACGAACTGGCAGACGATGCGCCTCTTGCCACCGATGGCAAAGGCAAAGTAAAGAGCGCGGGCGGCGGCGTAAATCTTGAGGCCGTGTATGATGTGCCGGTGCAAGTTTCTGCCGTGCTGGGCAAGACTCGCCTACCCATAAACAAGCTTTTGGCCTTAAAGCGCGGCGATGTGGTTGAGCTGGATCATAAAGTCGGCGAGGCGGTGGAGATATTCGTCAACGATAAGCTGGTTGCCAAGGGCGAAGTGGTTATATCGGGCGAAAAATTGGCCGTCACCATGACGGATATTATAAAATCTTGATAAATCCTGATTATGGACAGGTTCAAGCATATTACCTTTATCAAAGATGTCAGGGACGACAGTGCCGAAAGCTCGGCTTTGGCGCTTGACATGGCGGTAGCAATAGCCGCCGGCAACGATGGGCAAAGAAAGACTTTGCTTATTGAAGCCGACCTTAACAAAAGCGTGCTTGCCTCTTGTTTGGGACTGTCGGAAGGGACACAAAGCCGACCCTTTGCCGCGGCTAATGTGCTTTTAAAGCAAATCACCCTTAATCAAGCCGTTACGCCTTTTAAAGGCGTGGATATTATCCTCGGCAATCCTTACAAGGATAATTTATCCGCCATTCCGGCGGGATATTTCAATATATTTAAGGACGACTTTGCTTTGCTTTGCGGCAATTATAAGCGGGTGGTGGTGGCGGCGGGAGACTTCCCCGATAAGGCGGGGGCAATACTGTATGCAAAGGACGCGGGGCAGGCGTTAATCATAACCGCCCCCGATACTTTCGCCGTAACCAAAGCGTATGAGTTTATCCTTTCTTTGCCAAAGGCGGTTAAGGCGTGGCTTTTTGTGGCAGGGACAAAGAATGAAAACGAGGCCGCGCGCACTTTTATTTCTTTAAAAAGGGCAGTGCAGGAAAACTCGGGGCGCATGCTTTACTTTGCCGCAAGCGCGGCCGAAAACGCCGGCGGCACTGTGAAAGAGATGGCGCAAAAGCTGGCGGAGAACATGGGCTTGCTTGAGGACTCGGACTCTTTAAGCGCTCTGCCTTTTTAAAGGCCATAAACCCAATGATTAAATCTTATTTCTTATTTATAAGTCTATAAGTCTTCAAGATTGTTAAGCTCGCCAAGGGAAGTTAAATCCGCGGGAATAGGCAGCTGTTTCACTTGACGAACGGGAACATTGTATTCGCGGATAATCGAATCACCGTGGAACTCGACAACCAGCACCGACGATACTTTGCGAAGCGTGTCCCTTACCTCGGGGTGGAGGTAGTCCAAAATGACGGTTTGGTCAAGGCTGCGATAGAATAAAGCATGCTCGCCGCCGCCATAGATTACTTTCGGACGCTCGGGTCCGCCTTGGCGTGCTTTTATCGAGAACAAAAGCTCGCCGTCCGCGTTTTCAATAATGTCGTAAAAGTCTTCTGTTTCTAATACGTTTGCCATTTTTCCCGCCTTTGTATTTAAGAGGAATATGTTGTTATTTATACAGATTACTCTAAATAAAGTAAATATCCTAACAAAAAATTAAAACCGTAAATTAAAACAAAGAAGCGAATAAAAATCGGGGATAACGACCTTTTCCTTTTGCTTTTTCTCTTGCAAAAAAATGGGAAGGTTTTAACCTTTCTCATACCAGAGTAGTATTTCATCAATGGAGGAAAAAAATGGAATTAAAAGGATCTAAAACCGAAGTCAATTTGCTTAAAGCTTTTGCAGGTGAGTCTCAAGCGCGCAACCGTTACACTTACTTTGCTTCCGTCGCCAAGAAGGAAGGGTATGAGCAAATGTCTTATATCTTTACTCTTACCGCCGATCAGGAAAAAGAGCACGCCAAGCGCTTGTTTAAGTTCTTGGAAGGCGGCGAAGTGGAAATCACCGCTTCTTTCCCTGCGGGCAAAATCGGCACTACGCTGGAGAACCTTTACGAAGCCGCGGCAGGTGAGCATTACGAGCATACCGAGATGTATCCCGAGTTTGCCAAAATCGCCGATGAGGAAGGCTTTAAGGAAATTGCCGCCGTTTTCAGGAACATAGCCGTTGCGGAAATAGCTCACGAGGAAAGATACCGCGCTTTGGCGGAAAACATCGAAGGCGGCCGGGTGTTTAAGCGTGACGGCAAAGTCTGGTGGCAATGCCGCAACTGCGGATTTACCATTGAAGCCGCAAGCGCTCCGGAGAAATGTCCGGCTTGCGCTCACCCCAAGGCATACTTTGAATTGAAGATGGGCAACTGGTAAGATCGGTTTCTTTTTCTCGGATTAGATTCTGCTTTCTGCTTCAAAAAAGCGGACATACTCGTCCGTGGCGGCGGCGTCCGTAAGCGAGGCAATGTAGTCCGCAATGATAAACGCCCTTTCCTTTTCGCTTTTGCCTTCAAGCGAGGCCTTCTCCGAATAGAAAAGTTCGGGGCTGTCCATGTATAGCTTAAAAAGCGCTCCGATAATGCGCCGCCCCTTGCCCGTCGCCCGCAACACTTTGTAATGGCGATACATGTGCGGCATCATAAAGTCCTTTATCTCGGCTTCAATCTTCGTCATAGCGGGCGAAAAGGCCGCCGTCACGGACTTTGCCTTGCGAATATCGTCCGCGGATTTGGGATTAAGCCTTGCAAGGTTAGCCCTCGTCTGAGCCACAACATCGTTGACCATGGCGTTGATAATCCGACGCACGCCCTCGTGTATGGTGCGGTAAAGGGAAAGGTCGGGATACGCATCTTTTACTTCCTTAAAAATATCTTTGATAAAAGGAATGGTCGTGCAAATGTCGTCTATGGTGAAAAGTCCGGCGTGCAGGCCGTCGTAAATGTCGTGGCTGTCGTAAGCTATGTCATCGCAAAGCGAGGCAATTTGCGCCTCAAGCGAAGGGTAAGTGTCAAGCTTTAAATCAAACTGCTTGTTAAACTCTTTGATATAGGCGGGCATGTTTTTGCGCGCTATAGGGCCGTTGTGCTTGGCAAGGCCTTCCAATGTTTCCCATGTAAGGTTAAGCCCGTCAAAAGCGGCATACGAGCGCTCCAAAAAGGTCACGACCTTTAACGATTGCGCATTATGGTCAAAGGAAAGCTTATACTTTGCAAGGCACGCGGTCAGTTCCCTTTCTCCGTCGTGACCGAAGGGCGAATGCCCCAAGTCATGAGCCAGCGCCAACGCTTCGGCTAAATCCTCGTTAAGATGTAACTCGCGCGCGATGGAGCGCGTTATCTGCGAGACTTCCAAAGTGTGCGTAAGGCGGGTGCGGTAGTCCTCGTCCTCGTGCACGACAAAGACTTGCGTCTTGCCCTTTAAGCGGCGAAAAGCGGACGAGTGCAGGATTCTGTCCCTGTCCCGCTGGAAAGGCGTTCTGCCCACCGCCTCCGGCTCTTTTAACTTACGCCCGCGGCTTTGGGAAGGTTGCACGGCATACGCCACCAGCCCCGCTCTGTCATGAGGCTCTGTATTCAAAATCGGATTTACTTTTGCTTTTGTCATGTTCCTTAACTCCTAAATCCTAACTTTTCCTACCACCTGTCGCACATATTGGTTGTTGCGCGGTAGTTTTCCTTGGTATCAATGGCTTGATTGCGTTCATCTTGCAAGATTCTAAACTCTGCCATGTCGGGTTTTACGGCCTCTTGCACCTTGGCGAGCATTTCCGACAAGGCCTTTTCCGCTCTGACCTTCGTGTATTCCACACGAGGGGGAATCGAGGCGGCTATTTCATTTACCTTTTGCTTTATTCTGGGTGCAAACTCGGTTAAGACTTGGCGATTAAGGTAAACATGCGTGTCCTCGTGCTCCTTTATCACTTTGTATTCGCATGATTTTTCCTTATATTTTTTATCTATCAGCACAACAATTCGTGAATAGCCGAAAGTTATATCGACATTCGCAAGGCGCACGCAATAGCGATTGCCCATTTTAGTTACTTCCGCATTACCTTGTATGCCGAAAGAAGCTTCGGCAACCGTGAGCCCTCTTACCGTCTGCGCCAGCTTCGCTTTCATATCCATTTCGCGGCGAAGGTAGCGGGCAAAGGACGAGTGCTTTAAATCGTGCAGATACTCGACCTCGCCATGGTTTATGTTAAGGTTAACGGGAACTTGCGAACGAGAGGCAGAGCAAAAATCATCGTATCTGTCAGCCTTTGCATAATTACCGCCAAAGGTAAAAGAAAATAAAACAAGACTAAACAGAATCTTTCTCATATAGTTAAGCTAACACATAAAAGATTATATGGCTATAAGGATAAACAAAGATGAAAATCGCGACTTGGAATATCAATTCGATAAACGCTCGCCTGCCTGCGCTGATTGCATATTTAGACAAGGAAGCGCCTGACTTTCTGTGCCTTCAGGAAATAAAGTGCCAAGATGATAACTTTCCCCTGCTTGATATAAAAGGCGCGGGATATGACGCTATTTTCGCGGGGCAAAAGTCCTATAACGGCGTTGCACTTTTGGCGAAAGAGGCTCTTACGAATCCTTTGTTTTCTTTGCCGAACGCCCCCGACGGCGGAGAGCAGGCGCGCTTTGTTTCGGGAGTGGCAAAGTCCGGAGTAAGGATAATTTCCGTTTATGTCCCTAATGGTAATCCGCCTTTAAAAGAGCCTGCAAGCACCGAAAAGTTAAAGTATAAACTGGCGTGGTTTGACGCCTTGCACCGCTATTTAAAAGGGCTTGCCGCCGAGCCGTTTATCATCGGCGGGGATTTTAATGTCATCATAAACGACGGTGATGTATATAACCCCGAAGCCTATCGCACCAATGCTTTGATGTTGCCCGAAGTTAGGGAAAAGCTGGCGGATATGGTAAAGGATTTGCAACTTACCAACGCCTTTAAGACCCTTCACCCCGAGGCGGGCAATTACAGTTTTTGGGACTATACCATGGGCGCTTGGCAAAGGAATATGGGCATGCTGATTGATGATATTTTCTTATCCCCTGCACTTGCCGAGCGTCTTAAATCTGCCGAAGTGCATAAGTATATGAGAGGCATGGATAAGGCGTCCGACCATGCGCCTTTGATGGTTGAGCTGACATAAAAACTTTACGCCAAATAGGTTACAAGAAAAATAAAAAAGCCGCCCGCAAAGGCAGCTTTTTATTTATTAAATGGCGGGAGTGGCGGGGCTCGAACCCGTGACCTACGGCGTGACAGGCCGTTATTCTAACCAAACTGAACTACACCCCCACTGTCGAGAGTGGTGATTATTACCAAAACTTGCTTTGCTTTTCAAGCCCCTTTTTTACTTATTTTCCATCATTGCCACAAAAAAGCCGTCGGAAGCGTATTTTGAGGGCAGTATGTATTCCGAGTCCAGAAGCGTAAAAGACTTGTTTTCGGATAAAAACCACTCGACTTGGGCTTCGTTTTCCGCTTGCCGTAAAGAGCAGGTGATATAAAAGAGCTTGCCGCCTTTCTTTACCATTTGGGAGGCTTTGGTAAGTATTGCCCGTTGTTCGGATTCGTAAGAGGCAAGAGCCAGCGGCGATGTCCGCCACTTGGCATCGGGAGCGCGCCGCCAGGTCCCCGTGCCCGAGCAAGGCGCATCAACCACCACTTCATCAAAAGCGGCGGTATGCTTTGCTAAAAAAGGTTGATAATCAGGCGAAAGGGGCTCGATTTTAATTCCTTTAAACACGGCAAGTGCCGCTCGCGCCTTTAGCTTTTCCAGCCTTTCGGCGGAAATGTCCGTAGCGGTAAAGTCTGCGCCGCCTTTCTCTGCCACCAAATCAAACAGCGCTAAAGTCTTGCCTCCGCCGCCGGCGCATAAATCCAGCACCTTGTCACCTTTATCTATGAAAGGTGCGATTTTGCAAGCGACTAACTGCGAGCCTTCGTCCATAACGGCAACCAAGCCTCGCTTATAGGCCGTTGTTTCTTCCAAGGGGAAGTGCTTGTGCATGCGAAGACCCACGGGGGAGAAAGGCGTCTTTTCCGCACTTATTCCTTGCATCTTGAACATTTGGATAACTTTATCCCTTGCCATTTTGGAAATGTTAACGCGCAAATCAAAACTCGCCCGCGCTTGCATCGCCTTTAGCTCGTCCTTGGGCATATCGGCAAATAAAAAGGCGGGACAACCATAAAGCACATACTCGGGCGCGCCCGTTAAGTCTTGCGGTTTAAGCGAAAGGTCAAAAAGCTCACCCGCATCGGCATCATCGCCAAGTTTCCAACGCAAATAAGCTAAATTGTGAAAGGTGTTCCACACCATGTCTGTTACGGTGCGGCGGTCGTTTGCGCCCATAAAGCGGCGGTTCTTTACCTCAAAAGAGATTACTTTGTCGGCGGGCTTCCCCGACTTTACCGCTTCCAGGGCAAGGGCGAAAATGTCGCGGGCGACGGCCTTTTGCTCATCGGCTTTCATGGGCGCTTAAATCCCAACGCCACCACATATTCCTCGGGGCTTTCCTTGCGTGAAGCGGCAGGCTTGGCATGCTTTACCGTCTTAAAGTATTTTTTCATCTCGGCTAAAAGTTTTGCTTCGGTGCCGCCTTGGAATACCTTTGCGACAAAGGCGCCGCCGTCTTTAAGGATTTCCGTGGCGAACCAAAAAGCCTCCTCAACCAAGTTCATAATGCGAAGGTGGTCAAGCGAAGGCGTGCCGGTGGTATTCGCCGCCATATCCGAGACCACAACATCAACCGCACCGCCCGCGGCTTCTTTAAGGTGCTTTGGAGCTTCGCTTGTCATAAAGTCCATGGTCAGCACCTTTACCCCGTCAATCGGCTTCATGGGAAGAATGTCCAGCGCCACTACGGTGGGATTTTCTTTAGGCGAGCAGGTAAGCTCGGCGATGACTTGGCTCCACCCGCCGGGGGCGGCGCCCAAGTCCACGACTTTTTTCCCGCGCGAGAAAAGGTGAAACATCTCGTCAAGCTCAATAATCTTAAAGGCGGAACGCGCGCGGTAGCCTTGTTTCTTTGCTTCCAGCACAAAAGGGTCGTGAAGCTGGCGGCTAATCCACCTTGTGGACGAGGCGATGCGGCCCTTTGCCGTCTTTACCCTCGTGCGTTTTACCCTAAGTCCCGTCATCAATTTAGGCTGCATCATAAGCTCCTTATCTTATGCGCTTTATCTTACGCGCTTTTCATCAAGTCAATAAGAATGCCTTCGCGTATGCCGCGGTCGGCAATCATAAGCTCGTCCATTTGCCAAAAGTCGCATATTGCTCCCAAAATCGCACAACCCGCCAAGGTTAAATCCGCCCTTTGCGGTCCGATACAGGAATGCATAATGCGCTCTTGATTGCTCATCTTTTCAAGCTTTTCGCGCGCCGATTGTATCTCGTCAAAGCTGAGGCAAAGCCCGTCTACCGCACTGCGGTTATAGTGGCTTAGGTTAAGATGAAAAGCACCCAGCGAAGTTACCGTCCCCGAAGTGCCGATAATCTGCATCTCCCCGCTGGCTATCTTTTGGGAAAGTCCATACATGGAATCGAACTCGTCTAAAGCGTTATCTATTTTGTCCGCGATGGTCTGCCGCGCCCTGCCCGATAAATCCGTGCCCGTAAAGCCCTCGGACACAGTCAGCACGCCCATAGGCACGGACAGCGAGGCTTTAAGATGCGCCCTGCCCGAAGCGTCAATCTCGGAGAAAGCGATATCGGACGAGCCGCCACCGATGTCAAACACCATAAGATACTTAACACCTTTTTTAAGTAAGGGAGTGCAACCCGCAATCGCCAGCCTCGATTCCTCGGTAGGGGATATAATTTCAAAAGGAAGCCCCAAGCGCTCCTTTACCAAGGCAATAAAGTCCGCGCCGTTTTCCGCACGCCGGCAAGCTTCGGTGGCGACAAAGCGAGACTTCTTCACCGGATATTGCGAAAGGCGGTCGGCGCATACTTTTAAAGCGTCAAGCGTCCTTTCCATAGCCTTTTGCGATAAGTGGTTGTCAGAGACCATGCCCTCGCCCAAGCGCGTGATTTTGGAAAAAGAATCCACCACGCAAAATCCGCTTCTTGAAGGTCTGGCAATCATTAAACGGCAATTATTAGTCCCAAGGTCAATCGAGGCAAAAACCCCGCCTTTTCGGTGGTTAAAGCTGGTAATCATATAAAAATCCTTTGTTTAAGGACATATTATACGAGTTTTAAGCGCTTGTATAGACTAAGATAGGCACTCATGGCCTCGTCGGACGACAGCGTGTCCAAAAAGGCGTGGTCCTTTAAAGGCGTGCGGATACCGAAAAACTGCTCGGCTTCGTCGGGGGTAAAGCCTACAATAAGCACCGCTTCGGCATAGGCAGATGCGCGGTCGGCGTACTTCATCACCTTGCGCAAATCGGTGGGCAATTCGGCAGGCAAGCCCGCGCGGATAAATATCGCTTTTTCCAGCGCGTCCTCCATATTGCGATAGCCGGCGTCGCTCATGTTTGCCTTTGCCGGTCCGCACAAATCCCCGCCAAGATACGCCTCGGCGCCATCGTGCAACAGCCCCGCCAAAAGCCAATGCTTCTTGGAAAGTCCGCTTTTCTTAATCATGGTCTTAAAGGAAGGCGTAGTATCAAGCATCCACTCCATTATCTTTACAACCAAGACAGAGTGTTGTGCCACCGAAAAGCCGTAGGGAGTCGCGGTCATTCCCGCCCACCTGCTTATGCGCGAAAGCGAAAGAGCTATGTCGGTAATCTCAATATCCAAGGGTGAAGGTTCCAGCAAATCCACGCGCCGCCCCGAAGGACAGCGTATCCACGCGCGGGACAGGCCTTGATTTTTCTTGGTCTCCGAAGGCTTACCCAGTGATAGCTTTTTAGAAAATAAATCTTCCGGTGTCATACTTTCCCCCTTTAGAACTTTAAGAGTCATACTAGCCTATCCGCTTATATCAATCCACAAAAAAGTGCCGGCTTTTTATGCTCTAATCGGAAGCGGGAAAAGCAGAGGGGAAGAAAGGGAAACTAACTAACTCGGGTAAAGATATATCTCGCCGTTAAAGTCCTCTATCTTGAGCAGTCCGTCATTTGTTTCGCCTTTTATCCTGTTCGGCAAAACGGCGATTTTGCCGGTGTGGTTGGGAATATCAATGGCATAGGTCGGAATGGCATAACCGCTGGCGCTCTTGCGCAGCTCGTCCATAATCTCCAGCCCCTTTGCTACCGGCACACGGAAGTGATTGGAACCGCTAATCGGGTCGCATTGGAAAAGGTAATAAGGACGGACGCGATTCGTTAAAAGTTTATAGAAAAGGTCGTAAAGAACCTTTGCATCATCATTTACCCCTTTTAAAAGAACACTTTGCGAGCCCATTAAAATACCGTTATCCGCAAGCTTGTTAAGCTTTTCCGCAACCAAGGGAGTAATCTCCTCGGCCCTGTTTATATGAATACTGATGATAACGGGATTATGCGCCTTTAGGATTTTGACAAGGTCGTCGGTTATGCGCATGGGCATGGTTATGGGCGCCTTTGAACCAATCTTTATAATGTCAATGTGAGGTATGGCGCAGAGTCTGTCCAGCAGTTCATTTATCTTTTCATCGGATAAAAGAAGCGGTTCGCCGCCCGAAATAAGCACATCGCGAATCTCTTCATGCTTTGCGATATAATCAAGCTCGGGTTCCCAATCGGCGAAAAAGTCGAGCTTACTCGTTAGCCTTCCCCTTGTGCAATAGCGGCAATAACAAGGGCAAACATTGCCAACCATAAACAGTGCGCGGTTATGGTATTTGTGGCAGAGATTCGGAGTGGGGCTGAACTTTTCTTCGCCTAAAGGATCGTCGGTTTCATATGAGGCTTTTATTCCCTCTTGCACGCTTGGCAAGCAGCATTTGCGAAGTGCGGGGACATCCTTTATCACGCTTGCATAGTAAGGCGTTACGGAAAACGGCATGCGCAAGGACTTGCACGCAAAGCCCGCCTTTTCCTCGGCGGTAAGGGTAAGCGCCGCGTCGGCCGCCGCCTCGGTCGTGATGCGGTTACGAACTTGCCAATGCCAGTCAAGCCAATCTTTATCGGTTATATCTTTATTTTGCATTTCTTGTTTTTATTTTTAAATGAAATTAAGTAGGTGCATCATATCCTCAAAAGCGGTTATGTAAAGCACTTTTATAAAGTGAATCATGCCTGTAAGCCCCCTATCCACGAATGCCAGAATAAGCGCATAGCCGAAAAGGTTCGCGGCGGGAATAAACAGAAATGAGAATATCCAGCCCGCTTTCTTTAAATCGGTCTGCTCGGGGTGGAGCTCAAACAAAACCGCCAGAAAGTGGTAGCCCGTGGTTACCCCAAGCGCCAAATTAAGCCAAGAGACAACTTGCCCCGTGATAATATAGGTCACTATGGCGACGATGATAACGCCCGCCGAAAGCGTGGGGAAAAAGTATGGCGCAATGGTGATGAGCCAGTTGCCCCTGCCCCTAAAAGTCATACTGCCACCGCCTTGCATCTCGGCGCGAAGGTCGGTGACATTGTGAAAGGTGAGCAGGGCAAAAATGGCGTGAGTCATCTCGTGCTCAATGGTAGCAGCGACAATGTTCCTTCTGCCGATAAGGAAAATCCACACCCCTACCATAAAGCCGAAGCCAATCCCGAAAAGTCCCAGCTCGCCCCAGTTATCAAACACTTTGTTATAATAAAAGATGGCGGATTGAATCATCGGAATAATCAGCGCAAACATAAGAATTGCCAGCGGCCACTTTACAAGGGCAAGGCTTAAATCGCAAAAGGTGCGCATATGTCTAAAAAGCGATAACATCAGGATACGATACCCCTTTCCAAACGCTCCTTCAACCTAATCCGTGCGGCAGGTAAGGACGAAGGGAAAATGTGCTTTTGCAAAAAGTATCCCGTAAGGTTCATCGCTTCCACAATTTCCGCTTTGCTTTGGGCGGGTTGGTCGGCGGCGAGGAAAGGCGGTAAAGGCAGCAGCAGGTCTTTCCACTTGCCCGCGGCGGCGTTACTTACCGCCCTGCCCGTCTTTGGTGATACAAAGGCAAGGTCGTCCTTTACTCCCGTTACGGCACACTCGGTCAGGTTAAGAGCAAAGCCAAGCGCCTTTAGCAAGTCAATCTCCCAAATAATGAAGTAGGAAAGCCCGTCTTTGTCGGTCAGCTTGGAAAGTAAGTCTTGCAACTTTGTGAAGATGGACGAATTCGCGTCGCGCTCGGCAAATGCGCCTTTTACCTCGGCAAGCGCAGAGGACATGCAATCCAGCATGGCGGCATCGTCTAAAACAGGCGCGGAGTATGACTTTACAAGCTCGGCGGTAAAGTTGCCCAAGTGCTCCTCAAGCCTTGCTTTCCAAGTCACGGCGACAAGATTGCCTTGTCCGTAAGTGCCGGAGTTCTTTGCCGTTTGCCCATGGCGGACAAGCCCTTTTGTCCGTCCGTGTTCACGGGTAAAAATGTCAAGGATAATATCGCTTTCGCCGAACTTCGCCTTGTCAAGAATAATGCCCGTGTCTTGCCAGTTAAGCATTGTAATCAAGCCCCAAGGATTGATAGCGGCGCGAGTCCTCGCCCCAATTCTCGGCAACCTTTACTTCCAAGAAAAGGTGAACCTTGGCGGACAGCGTCTCCTCAAGCTCTTTTCTTGCGGCTACGGATATGGTTTTGATTTTACTGCCGCCCGCGCCGATGACGATTTTCCTTTGCCCTATGCGCTCCACAAAAATGGTGGCGGCAATACGGTAAGAGCCGTCGGTCCTTTCCTCAAAACTTTCGGTTTCAACCGTTATGGAATAAGGAAGCTCGTCTTGCAGGAAAAAGAACGCTTTCTCACGCACAATTTCGGCGGCGAGTTGGCGAAGGGGTAAATCCGATGCATCTTCGGCGGGGAAAAGCCAATCACCTTTCGGCATCTTGGCGGCAAGAAAGGCTTTCAAATCCTCAACACACTCACCCGTGGCGGCGGAAATCATAAAGGTATCGCTAAAAATCCCGTCGCCCAGAGAGGTCAGCTTTTGCGTCAGAGCAAGCAGTTTTTCCTTGGCTATCAGGTCAATTTTATTAAGGACAAGGACAATATCTTTTCCTTGCAACTTTTTCATGGCGGCGATGATTTTTTCGGTATCGGAAGTGTCGGCCTTGCTCGCGTCAACTACCAGCAAAGATACTTCGGCATCACCTGCCTCGGACCAAGCGGCGGCAACCATTGCTCGGTCAAGGCGGCGTTTGGGTTTGAATATCCCCGGAGTATCAACCAAAATGATTTGAGCTTCATCTTTTATCGCTATGCCGCGCACGCGCATGCGAGTGGTTTGGACTTTGGGCGAAACGATGGACACCTTTGTCCCGACCAAGGCGTTGACGAGCGTGGATTTGCCGGCGTTAGGTGCGCCCAGAACCGCTACAAATCCGCAAGTCTTTTCGTCTTTGGTCATATCTTTGCTTTTAATCTCCTAGTCTCCGAACTTTACGACACCCACTGCCATAAGGAAGTTAAGTGCGGCTTCCGCCTCGGCGAACTTTTTGGAAGGACCCGTGCCTTGCGCCTTCTCATAGCCGTCGATGTTGATTTCAATGGTGAAAATCGGAGCGTGCGAGGGCCCTTCGGTGCGGACGACCGTGTAAACGGGAGCAGGCATACCTTGCGCCTGCAACCACTCTTGCAGCTTGGTTTTCGAATCGACGGGAGGCGCTTTCATGTCCAGCATGACGGTCATAAATTGCCTTTCAATAAAGGCTTTGGCCGCGCTATAGCCGCCGTCCAGATAAAGCGCACCGAGCACCGCCTCAAACAAATCCGCCAGAAACTTGTCGGGGTGCTTTTCCATATTGGCTTCTTCGCTTTTAGGAACTTCGACGCACTTATCAATGTATATTTCCTTTGCCATACGGGCGCAGGTTTTGCCCTTTACCATAGCAGCGTGGCGACGGGCGAGCTGTCCTTCGTTCTCGTCGGGAAAAGTCTTGTAAAGCATCTCGGCAACGACCAACCCGAGGACGCGATCGCCTAAGAACTCCAGCCGCTCATATTTAGCGCGGTGGCTGCCCGAGGCAAGCGTGAGCGCGTTCGCAAGCAGTTGCTCGTCGGCGAATTCATAGCCCAAAACATCAAGCAATCTGTTATAAGCGCGCGAGCGGTTTTCAACCTTGCGCTCTTCCTGCGCCTCGGCCTTTTCAATTTCTTTGACAGCGTTTATCTTGGCTATCATCTCGCTTAATTCTTCCTGCATCTGTCTTTCCTCTTTTTAAAGTTTCCTTACCTTTAGGGGCTTGTTGTTTGCATCTTATATCAATTTATGCTTTGGAAAAAGCGACTAAATCTGATGTCGGACCACCAATTCCAAAACTTCCACCAGCCCGAGCCGTCGGAAGAAAAGAAAATCCTGAGCGCTTTGCCCTCTAGGTTTATCTTGGGAACGGCACCGACATTCGCAAAACGGCTATCCATGGAGTTGTCGCGGTTGTCGCCCATCATGAAAAAGTGATCCTCGGGGACGGCGTAAACGGGAGTGTTATCGGGGGCTTCCTTGTCCGATATTTCCTGTATCAAGTGGACTTTGCCCTCGGGAAGAGTTTCTTCGTAAACGGTCACCATTCGGCGCGAGCCGTCGGGGAAGATGTTGCTTTCCTTGCGAAGCTCTTTCCTTTCCAGCATGTTGCCGTTGATGTAAAGGCGACCTTCTTTCACTTGCACCTTGTCACCGGGCAGGCCGATAATCCTTTTTATGTAGTCGGTGGAATTGTCCGAAGGAAGCTTAAAAACCACCACATCGCCGCGCTCGGGCTCGGTGTAGAAAATCCTGTCCTTAATAAGCGGCAGACCGAAAGGAAGCGAATAGCGGCTGTAACCATATGAGTATTTGCTTACGAACAAATAATCCCCTATTTCCAGCGTGGGTATCATAGAACCCGAAGGAATGGAAAAAGGCTCGTAAGCCACAGTGCGAATGGCAATCGCAATCAACAGCGCATAGACGACGGTGCGGACATTACCCCAAAAGCCATCGCCTTTTTTGTTCTTTTTATTATCCTGCAAAATCTTTTATCCTTTTTAAAGCATAGTCCGGATTTCTTTTAATCACTTTTGCGGCAAAAAGCAAGCAGTTTAAGGATTTCCCCTTGTTTCTTGCCTTTTCGCTTTATTTTATTTTTTGTTAAAAATAGGTTGACAAAGATGTTGACATAACATTTTCGGCATGCTATGATGCCTCCATGATTTGTTGTTTTTATAAAAAGGAATAAAAAGTATGACAACTAATGAAAAGTTTAAGCAAGTCTTTAGCGATGTGAAGATTTTTTCGTGCGGGACAAGCACTAAAACCGGCGCGGCAAACGCTGCCGGCGGCAAAAGCAATACGAGTTACGGTGAGTCCGAGGCAAAGGGCTTTACCGATTTGACGGCCTTTCCAGTCTTAAAGCTGGTAACAGGGGGAGTGTCGAGTCGCTTTTTCGGGGTAATCCCGACAAACAAGCAAGACAAAATGGATAAGGACATTTTATCTTAAATAATAACAAAAAATAAGCGGTTTGACATCAAGACAAGGGTTAGCACTTCAAGGTGTTAACCCTTGTTTTTTAAGGTTAAAACTCTGCTTTGCCCCTTATAAAAGCTATAAAGGGCGCGCTTTTTTAAGCCTTTTTGGTTTTGGCTTTTTTGGCTTTTTTCTTAGCAGGTTTCTTGGCGGCTTTCGGCTCTTTAACCGCTTTCGGAGCGGGGGCCGCGGCGAAAGTGGCAAGCTTCTTTGTTTCGTCGCCCTTTAAAGCCGCTTTAATGTCGCCCAAGCGGTCGTAAATGCCAAACAGCAAAATTGCCGACTCGCAAGTAATGCGCCAAATGACAACGCCGACAACGACGGTGGCAATGCCGCTGAAAAACCCGACAATCGAGCCTTCAAAAATAAGCGTGATTCCGAATACGGCAATACATATCAAACCGATGATATACATAACCTTGATTGCGGGCATTGCTATCATCTTGTCAAAGGAAAGCAAGTCCTCGGGATTGATATCAAGTTGCATTTTCATAGTAATCTCCTTCCACTTTTTATCAAAACCTTTTTTAAAGTCCTTTTTGGTAGTATTCAAGTTCATGTTACTAATCCTTTCTACGCATGGTTGGAAAAGCAATGACATCACGAATTGATGCCGAGTTGGTCAGTATCATTGTAAGCCTGTCAATACCGACACCAAGACCGCCGGTCGGCGGCATTCCGTATTCAAGGGCGCAGACAAAGTCCTCGTCCATCATGTTAGCTTCCTCGTCCCCGGCTTCGCGAGCAGCGGCTTGAGCTTCAAGGCGAGCGCGCTGATCCAAAGGATTGGAAAGCTCGGAATAGGCGTTGCACATTTCCCATGTGTTTATGTATGTTTCAAAACGCTCGACCAAACGAGGATCGTTTCGATGTTCTTTGGTCAGCGGAGATACTTCTTTCGGATGGTCAATAACATGTATCGGCTGGATAAGGTGCTCTTCCACCTTTGCCTCAAACACGGCGACCATGATTTCGCCCCAAGTCTTGGGTTCGGTATCAAGGTTTATGCCCGCATCTTTCACGGCTTTCATGGCTTCGGCGGCGGTTTTGTATTTGTCAAAGTCAAGTCCGGTGTATTCCTTCACAAGTTCCATCATGGACTTGCGAGCAAAGGGCTTGCTTAAATCAATGTCAATGTCCCCGTATTTGATTTGCAAAGTGCCGTTGGCAGCCATGCAGGCGTTGCGGATAATCTCCTCGGCAAGGTCCATCATGTCATAATAGTCTTTGTAAACCCAATAAACTTCCACCGCGGTAAACTCGGGATTATGCTTTATGTCGATGCCTTCGTTTCTAAAGTTTTTACCGAGGTCGAACACGCCTTCAAATCCGCCGACAATCAGCTTCTTTAAGTAAAGCTCGGTCGCTATGCGCAGGAAAAAGTCCTGATTCAGCGCGTTGTGATGAGTGATAAAAGGTTTGGCGTTAGCACCGCCCAAAATCGGGTGCAAAACGGGAGTTTCAATCTCCAGCATGCCCTTTTCTTCAAGCGTGTTGCGGACGCTGCTTACAATTTTTGAGCGCTTGCGCAGCGTTTCCATGCTTTCGGGGTTGGTGATAAGGTCAAGATACCTTTGGCGATAGCGGATTTCAATGTCCGTAAGGCCGTGGAACTTTTCCGGAAGCGGCAGTAAAGACTTGCAAAGGAAGGTCACTTCCTCGGCGTTAACGGTGAGCTCGCCGCGCTTGGTGCGCTTTACTTTGCCCTTTACGCCGATATAGTCGCCGATATCAATAAGCGCGATTTTATCTTGTTCAAATTCTGGCAAATGTTCCTTTGAGCAAAAGATTTGGATTTTGCCGGTAGTATCGTAAATGTCCATAAACATACCGGAGTTACGGTAAGCCATTACCCTGCCCGCGACTTTTACTTCGTCATCGGTTTGCGTGTCGGGGGCAAGGTCTTTATACTTTGCATTTAAGGCGTCGGAGAAAGCGGTGGGCTTATATATCTGCGGGTAGGCATTGATGCCCATTGCTTCCAATTTCTTTAATTTTTCGATACGAATTTCGCGTTGTTCCGTGCTCGGGTTTGCCATTTTTTCCTTTTCTTTCCTTTGCTTACTTTTCTTTACTTCGCTTCATCAGGCTAAGCCTTAAAAGCCTTTTACCTTAGGGCAATATAGCAGTTTTGCCGCGGGCGTCAACAATAGTTAAGATTTATTTGCGCCGGCGCGCTCTTGCTTTTATCAAGGCAATCAGGCATTATTGCTTTGTTATAAAGCGGAGAATGGCAATGATAACTAACGAAGAACTTTTGCAAAAAGCCGCCGAAGCGGCAAAGATGGCGTATACTCCTTTTACAGACTTTCCCGTCGGTGCGGCGGTTTTGACCAAGTCCGGCAAAGTATTTTTGGGCTGTAATGTGGAAACGGACAGTTTCGGCTCGTCCATGTGCGCCGAGCGTAATGCGATTTGTGCGGCGGTGATGGGCGGCGAGAAAGAAGTTGTCAAGATTGCCTTTTGCACTCCGAAGCGGTTGGATTCGCTTCCTTGCGGGACTTGTCGGCAGTGGATTTACAACTTTAACAAAGGCAAAGATGTTGAGATTATCACGGTGGGCAAGGACAATGTGCCTATCATCCGAATGCTGTCGGACTTGCTGCCCCTTCCTTACGACAGAAGAAAGCCCTAGAAAAACCAAAGGGCAATTACTTCAACTCGCTTATTAAAACTTTCAGCTTTTGCGCGGCGGCGTCCGAGGCTTTGGTTATCATTTCCGCTCTTCTTATAAAGGCCTCGCCGGCGGCAAGGACTTCCTCGGCTGCTGCGCCCGTCCCTTCGGATACTTCGCCAAAGATGTGGCGGATTTTAAGGGCAGCGTCCTCTATCTTATCCGAAGACTTGCTTGCCAGCGTTTCAATCTCACTGCTTATCTGTTCCATGATGGTGGCGATTGCTTCGGTTCTGTCGATGGCGTTCTTGGACAGGCTGCCGATGTGTTCAAGCACCTTAGCCGCCTTTATGGAAGTGCGATCGCCGGTCTCGTTAAACTCGGCTTCGGATTCCTTGACCATGGCGACCGCCCTATCAATCTTTGCCAGCACTTCATCATAAGCGCCCGTAATAAGGTTAAACTGGCTGTCAAAGCCCTTCTCAATTTTAGAGACTTTGGCGGCTATCTTGTCCATATCGACATCGATAAGCTCGGAATGCTTTTGGATAAGATCGCGGGCGGCGTCTATATTGCCGAGCATCTGTTTGCTTTTGCCTTCAATGAAGGTTTCCGCCTTGGAAAGCAGGTCGGCAAGGTATTCGGCGCGTTCCTCAAAGCTGTTTGTAAGCGCACCGATTTTGGTTTCGGCAGAGGCGGTCATGGTTTCCAGAACACCTGCCTGTCTTTCAAGCATGGCGCTCATGTTTTCCATGCTGTCGCCTTCGGCCTTTAAGACGGTAGCGACTTTGGTCACGGTGGCAAGGGCGGCATTTGACGAGGTGTCAAGCGTGGCGGTGCCTTTGGCTATGGCTTCGCTGACTTCGTCGGTGCGGCTTATGACCGAGTCCGCAATGGCGATAAGTTCTTCCATATTGCTGTGCAGCTTGGATATGGCAGAAGCGGTGTTCTCGTCAATAAAGGCGGCGGCGCCGGTCAGCTCCTCAACCTCTTTTCGCAGCTCGCCTTTTACTTCCTCAATCCTTGCCGCCGAGGCGGAGATGTGGCGTTGCTGCTCGGCAAGCGAGCTTTCCGCCAAGCGGGATTGTGCTACGACGATGGCGGAGAGTTCCTCTAATTTACCGCTTTCGGATTTTACCGTGGTGATAAGGGCGTCAAAGCCTTCGGCAACGCCTTCTATGGTTTGTTTAAGCGCCAAGGTATTGCCGGCGGCGGTTTCGGCAACGGCGGCGATATTGGCGCAGACGCTGTCGGTTACCTCGCCGATTTGTCCGCACTTCACCCCTACTTCCTCGACAAAGGCGGCGGTTTTATCCGTGACGGAGTCGGCGCTTGCGGCAACCGAAGCAAAGGTTTTATCCAGCGTGCCCGCTACTTCAAGCATATCGTTCGAGGCCTTTTGCGAAGCCGAAGATACAAGGGCAGAGTTGGTCTTTATAAGCTCGGCAACATCGCCCATTCTCGCGAAGGAATTATCCGCAAGGGTGAATACCTCGGTCGCTTTGGCGGTTATATCTTCGCTTAAAAGTTTTAAGCGCTCGGATATGCGGCTGCCCTCGTCGCTGATAATCGTGCCTTGCTTCTTAAACGAAGTGGCAAGCGAGGCAGCTTCGGCGCTTACGGCTTCGGTCCTTACGGCAAGTTCGGTTTCATGCGAGCGGAAAAGTTCGGTAAGTTCGTTTGTCTTGGCGCTTAAATCTTCCGCCATTACCACCGAGGCCTTTATCATCTCTTCGGTGTTTTCGTTCACGGCAGATATTTTCTTTTCCAAAAGAGCGACCGTGTTGGTGATAAGGTCGCCTTTTTCCTCTATCTTGCCGGAAAGTTCGTTAATGCCGATGATGCTGGATTTAAGGCTTTCACCAAAACCGGTGACTCTCGCGCCCGCTTCCTCGGACGCTTCGTTTAAGGTGATGACTTGGTCGGATAAAAGCGCCGAGGCTTCCTTTGCCCTTACGGACGCGCTGTCCGCCGAGGAAAGTAACTTCTCAACATTGCCGGTAAGGTCTTTTATGGAAAAAAGGATTTCGCCGTTAACCTTAGATGCGAGTCTTTCCATTTCGCTTATGCGAGCTTGGAGTTCGCTGCTGATAATAAGCGAGGCGTTGTTTATGGTCTCAAAGGTTTGGCGCAAGTCACTTACTTGGGACTTTAGAGCTTCGGTCAGAGACTTGGTGTAAGCCGCGCCTTCGGTTGTGGGGTAGATGAGCTGGCTCATATACGCGCGAAAGGCCTTTGACTCTCGCTCAAAACGGGCGGTGCGCTTCAGGTAAGCGATTAAAAGCCAGATGATGACGATGGGTAAAAACATGCCCGAGATAAAGCCTACGAACTCGGCGGGAGAAGTCGCAAAGCGGTTATCCCACCACCCCGTCCTTACAAAATACTGCACCGCTACGAATACCCAGAAAGCGGTAAGGAAAGTGGCGACAAGCGTGGGAATGTCCTTGAACCACGGAGTTTCCTTGTCCTCAAAGTCGGTGTCAACTTCGGCGGCACCCGTATCAAGCGGGCGAGCAAAAAGAGTTTCGGGCGGCGGAGTCTCCCCGTCAAAGTCGCTTTCCTGTGCCGCGCCGAGCCCTAAAGGCAGAGGCTCGATTTTACCTTTGTGCTTTTTCTTATCTTTTAAATTGATTTCGGTAAAAGATGCAATTTCGCCTTCTTCAGACATTTTAATCCCCTTTGATAAAAACACATAGCATGCCTTTATTTTTTAGCATTTGCGAAAGCCCGTCAATAGTAAAACTTTTTCCCTTTCCTTATCGGCGAGGTGATGATAATTTGGAGAAGTTACTTAACGGATTTTAAAGACAGATTAAGGAGATAATAATATGGAAGTTTTTGTAGTTCTTATTGCCGCAATCGCGCTTTATGTCATCTTTACCTATAACAAGCTGGTTACCTTCAGGAACCGCGTAAAGGAAGCGTGGAGCGATATTGAGACGCAATTAAAGCGCCGCTACGACCTTATTCCCAACTTGGTTGAGACCGTGAAAGGTTACGCCGCGCACGAAGCGGGGACTTTGCAAAAGGTTACCGAGGCGAGGACTTCGGCGATGGCTAATCAGGACAAAGACAAGGCCACGCGCTCTAAAGACGAAAACTTCCTTTCCGGCACTCTTAAAAGCCTTTTCGCCGTTGCCGAAAATTATCCCGATTTAAAGGCGAACCAAAACTTTTTGGAATTGCAACGCGAGCTTACCGATACCGAGGATAAAATCCAAGCGGCGCGTCGTTTCCATAACTCAAATGTTTTGGCTCTTAACAACACTATTGAGCAATTCCCCAGCAAGTTTGTGGCGCAAGCATTTAAGTTCGGTAAAGGCGACTTTTTCGAGCTTGATGCCGAGGAAAAAGAAGCGGCAAGTCGTCCCGTAAAGGTCAGCTTTACCGCGGCGGCGGCGGAAGCGACGGGAGCTCCCGCGCCTGCGCCTACTCCCGCACCTTCTCCCGCGCCTACCGAAGAAGCAGCAGCGATTGAAGCGGAAAAGGCAGCGATTGAAGCGGCACCCGATGCTATGGCGGAAGAGCCTGCGTCTGCCGAGCCTGCGTCTGTGCCTGCCGAAAAGTCTGAGGAAAAACAGTAGCCCTCTATGGTTGCCACCGTTTATGATCATATAGAGCAAAATAACCGGAATACCGTCTTTTTAATTTTGATGTTTCCGGCGTGTCTTGCCTTTATCATTTATGTTTTGCTGTTTGCGGCGCTTGCGCTTACGGGCGAGCCGTCCATTATCGCCGACGGGCTTTATCTTGCCGAAATGCTGCACATAAATCCTTTGGATATGAATGCCGAAAGCGTTGAAATTGTGCCTGCGGCGGCCGTGGCGTCAATGGGAATAACCTTGATGGCGGTCGCACCGATATTTTGCTTTACTTCGCTGTGGATGCTTATTGCCTATCTTGCCGGAGACAAGATGATTTTGCATGCGTCCGAGGCTGCGGCGGTTTCTAAGCCCGACAATCCCGAAGTTTACCGCTTGGTCGAGAATGTGGCGATAGCGGCAGGGCTTCCTTGCCCCAAGCTCTATATCATTAAAGATGATTCGCTAAACGCCTTTGCCACGGGAAGGAATCCCGAAAACGCCAGTATTACCCTTACCACGGGGATACTTGCAAAACTTAACCGCCAAGAGCTGGAAGCCGTTATCGCTCATGAAATGGGGCATATCGGCAATCGCGATATTCGGCTGATGCTGCTCATCATTATAGGAATCGGGGCGATGTCCTTCTTAACCGATGTTATGTTCCGCTCGCTTAATTCCTTTTCCTACTCACAAGGACGAAGGGATAAAAACTCGGGCGGATTTATGATAGTGCTGTTGGTGATTGCCTTGGCGCTTATGATATTCAGCCTGTTGGTCGCGCCGATTCTGCGGTTTGCATTGTCAAGAACGCGCGAGTATGCGGCAGACACTACGGCGGCCTTAATTACTCGTAACCCCGGGGCGCTGGCAAATGCTCTGCAAAAAATATCCGAGGATGCAAGAGTTGAAGTGCTGGACAAAATGCCGACCGTCGGGGCTTTGTGCATCGCAGACCCGCTTGGCAAAGGAAGAATGCGACTGTTTGAATGGGCCTCGGGACTTTACGCTACACACCCTCCGATTGCCAAGCGCATCGCCGCCTTGCGCGAAATGGACGGGCAGGCAGGTTAAGGTGCAAGTCGGCAAAGTCTTTTGTTTTCGCCATTTACAGGCGCGGTATTATAATACCTCTGCAAAAAATCTTTATTTTGTGCTTGACTTAAAGGGGAAGTTGTGCGATTTTGTGCGCCTTGATTTTTTATAAAAGGTAAAAACAAATGAAAGAAACTATTTCCATAAAGCCGACCGAAGTCGTCAGAAAGTGGTATCTTATTGATGCTACGGATTTGGTGCTCGGTCGTCTTGCCAGTCAGATCGCAAAGATACTGCGCGGCAAGCATAAAACCACTTTTACTCCTCATGTAGATTGTGGCGACAACGTAATCGTTATTAACGCCGAAAAGGTTGCTTTGACGGGCAACAAGCTTGCGGACAAGGTCTATTACCACCACACCGGTTTCCCCGGCGGAATTAAGGGCATTACCGCGGGCAAACAGCTTGAAGAGCACCCCGAACGCGTTATCATCAAAGCGGTTGAGCGTATGATTTCCCGCAACAAAATGGGGCGTGAGCAGATGACAAAGCTTCATGTTTATGCCGGCCCTTCGCACCCTCATACAGCGCAAGCTCCGGAAACTTTGGATATTGCCTCTATGAACTCAAAGAATAAAAGGAGCTAAAAATGGCTGAGAAAAAAGAAAAAGCGGAAAAAACCGAAGAAATTAAAGACTTAAAGGATATTAAAAAGGCCGTAGAAAAGAAGGCAAAGGCCGAAAAAGCCGAAAAAGCCGAAGTCGCTTTGGAAAAAGCTTCCGAAGTCGCCGTTAAGATTGAGGCGGAAGCCGCTGCCAAGCGCGAGCCTAAAAAGGACAAGTTCGGTCGCTCTTACGCCACCGGAAAGCGCAAAGACGCCGTTGCTCGCGTGTGGATAAAGGCCGGTAAGGGTTCTATCAATGTGAACGGCAAGGACATTGAAAAGTACTTCCCGCGTCCTGTCTTGCGCATGATTATCAACCAACCTTTTGTGGTTACCAATCGCGTGGGTGAGTTTGATGTCGTTTGCACGGTTACGGGCGGCGGTCTTTCGGGTCAAGCCGGTGCGCTTCGTCACGGCATAAGCAAGTGCCTTGATTTGTTTGAGCCTGACTTGCATGCTACTTTGAAAAAAGCCGGCTTCCTTACTCGCGATTCTCGTGTCGTAGAGCGCAAGAAATACGGTAAGCGCAAAGCAAGAAGAAGCTTCCAATTCTCAAAGCGTTAAGTTATATCGCTTTTGGAAAAGGCAAAAGTTACGGGGATTGCTCTTCACGGCAGTCCCCGCCTTTTTATTCTTTTTTTCACGGCTGTCTTTTTTCCCCTTCTTACTTTTTTACCCTTTTTTCGCAAAGAAATCTTTGATAAAGGAAAAGCGGCGCGGGGGCGAAGGTTGCTTTTGGCTTAGCCTTAACGCCTCGGCATACATTTTGGGATTGGCGTCTTTCAATGCGTCAATGACGACAAGGCGCACGGCGGCGCCCTCTTTCATGGCGGCAAGGTCTTCGGCCATAAGAATCTCTTGCGCCTCAAGGCTTAAAGTTTTCGCCCATAAAGGCAAGTCATCGCGATCGGTGGGAAGGGTTTGCAACTCTTTTACAATGCTTTCCACTTTTTGCCCGAAGAACTTTTCAATATACCCCAAGGGCAAAGGCTTTTTGCCGGCGGCGAGACATTCGTCTTTGCCGGTTTTATGCAGCAAAGCGGCGATGTAGGCGTCCTTCTTATACGCAGACGACGAGAGCCTGGAGACTTCCTCGGCGGTGCGTTTGGCGGCGGGAAAAACAGCGGGCCTATCCCCGACGGTAGAGGTTAAAAGCATTTGCTTTGCCAAGTCCTCGGCACTTTTTACGCGGTTATTAAAAATCAAAAGCACTCCCCCCTTTCGCTTCCTAAAATTGCTCGGCGAGTGTAGCACAAAAAAACCGAAAGGGCAATCAAGGGACTTCGTCCCTAGGTTAAGGTTTAAGGTTTAAGGCTTCGCCCAATGAGAAATGAGGAATGAAAAGGGCGGGGAAATGTTTTATTCAAAAAATGCTTGCTTTTTTTATAAAATGGGGTATTTATCTTACCCCTGATGCGCCCGTAGCTCAATTGGATAGAGCATCTGACTACGGATCAGAAGGCTGAGGATTCGAATTCTTCCGGGCGCGCCAAAAAAAACATCGCAAAACACTACAATAAAAAGCCACCTTTCTCGGGTGGTTTTTTATCATGGGGATTTTTCCAAATTAGTCTTAAATATCTCTTGTGTCATTCGGACTTGCCCGTTAAAATGCCCTATAAAATTAACTTTTTATTAAGGTATGGAATTATGGCTGTTTTATCTTTGCGCAAAGTTGTTTTAGGCTCGGTGTTTACCCTGTCCGCTTGTTCTTTCTCCGCAGGGGATTTGTTCCCTCCCGTAAGCGACGAGCCTCCTGCCCCCGCAAGTCACCCCGTGCCCGTGGTTGAAGTTACGGACGCGTCCTTTGTCGTTGCCGATGCTCCTGCTGCTGATGCTTCGGTTTACTATGCCGCACCGGTTTCCGCACCTGCGCCTGCGCCCGTAGTTAATGCACCCGTGGTTACCACGAGCGGAGCGCGTATCGGCACTATGCCTAATTCCGGTATGATTCAAACCGTCCCCGGCAGGAAGATTGCCGAGCTGGGGGACGAGTTGATGCAGCTTAAAACTGCCGTAAATAAGCATGCTAACACGCTTGAAGCCATCAAAAGTCAGATTGCCGCCGACGCGGCGAAGTATCATGAAACCATCGGTGCGGTTACTTCAAAATTGCAAGTCGGGACGACCCGCGGCAATCCCATTATGGTTGAGAACTGGAACTATGCCACTTACCTTTTGGACAGCGTAAATCAGAATGTGATACTGCTCGGGCAGCTTTCCTCGGACGCCAGCGCGGACGAAGCCACGGCTTCCTATTTGCTCGACTCCATACGCGCCACTTACGACATGTCCGGCGCAATTGACGAGGATCACGAGCGCCTGCGCGAGGTTGAAAAAGGTGCCGACGAGCTTGCGATTGCCATCAAAAAAATGGTGTCGAATGTCAACGAGACTTTGCTTAGGCAACAGCAATACATTGCTAACGAGCGGCGCAACCTCGGCACGCTTTCGCTTGCCATTCGCGACGGGCAACTTTACGGTAAGTCGCTTTCCGATCCCATGGTTGCCGTCCCTGCAAAAAGGATAAATCAGGGAGCACGCACGATTGCACCAAAAGCGGACAATCACCGCGATGCGCGCAGCGTAGCAGCGAACTCGGCTTCTGCCGCAGGAACGATTAAGGCTAAGCCCGCCGCTGCAACTGCCGGTGCGGGCGCAAATGCAAAAGCGGCCAGAGCGGCAAGCGTGGCAAATGCCAAGCCTAAACCTGTTCGTGCAAGCGTGAGTAAGAATGCGAGCGTAGCCAAAAGTGCAAGCGTGGCGGGCACCAATGCCAAGGCAAAGCTCGACAGCCGTCGTCCTTTAATGATTATCAGGTTTGACAGGAAGGACTTGGGATACGAACCTGCGCTTTATCAGACTGCCAAGAAAGCTTTGGAGCGCAAGCCCGATGTCGAATTTGAAATTGTCGCCGTGATTCCGGTAAAGAACGGAGCGCCGCTTGCCATTAACGAGGCTCGCAAGAATGCCGACGGCGTGCGCATGGCCCTTATCAACATGGGCTTTCCCGATGAAAGGCTGCTTGTGACCGAAACCGAAAACAACAACATTGAGATTTCGGAAGTCCGCCTGTTCGTAAGATAGGCTAAAAGATAGGCTAAAAGACAGGCAAAACGCGCCTTTTGCTAGTAGTTAAAAATTGACATGGTGATGCCGAAGATTAAGGCAGAGGAGAGATTGTCGTCTATTCTCAATTTGCCGGACAAAAGCTCCGCTATGGTGCTTAAGATAACCGCGATGATGCTTAACACATACATTTCTTGAGGAAGGTTTAAGGCTTTTTCAAACAGCGTCACGATAATGAACCCCGTGAATAAGAATGCCGCCGAGCCTTCCAAACTTTTTCCTTCGCACAATCTGGTCTTGCCGAATCGCCTGCCGACAAGGCCGGACATGGCGTCGGCAAGCAGTGACACCGTCATGGCCATAGCGCCGATTTCGGGGCTAAAGAAAAGCGCGCATATAAACGCCGCAAGCAATACAAACACGCCGCCGGAAAGGTGCATACCTTTGCCCCTTTCCTTAGTCCTTAAAATATGCCCGAAGGCGACTTTGTAAAGGTGGTGGAAAGGTCGCCAATTCCTGTGATAGCCTATCTCGGCCAGCACTCCTATAAAGAACAAAGAGCCAAAGACTATCACGCTCGGCCAGTATGGAAAGAAATACAAAAATGCCGGCACCCATATCGAACTGATGTGCAGCATCTTTCTTTCCAACTCCGAGCGAAAATGTATTTGCATATAAAATCCTTTGCCAAAATGAGACCTTTAGTTTCTAATGCTTAATATGAAAGAAGTAAATAAAAACATAGATGAGGTAGAGGCTTTTTATTTGGGCCCTACCGCCGCCGCAGTGAAACTTTCCTTTGCCCGCATTATCAAGGACGAACTTTTCGGGGCAAAGGGACTCGGCTCGGTATCTTTGCGAGTGCTGGTGGCGGGCGATAAAGATATGTTTGCCGGCGTCGTGCCTAAAGGGACTTCGTTTGTATCAAAGGAAGATGTGGCAAGGGGCGAGTTGGACTTTCCCGATTGCAGTTTTGACGAAGTGATTATCTTTAACGCCTTTGATGAAAAGAGGCTGCTGGACGGCTTTATGCGCGAAGTGTGGCGAGTGCTGGAAGATGGCGGCAAGGTGTTATTCTTTGCGCCCTCGCCTATCAGCTTTTGGCGCATAGATAAAAGGACGCCTTTGGGTAGCGGGCTTTCTTTTTGTCCTTTAAAGCTGTGGTTCAGGTTGGCGAGGCTTCGCTTTACTCCGCTTAAAGTGCGGCGTGCCTTGTTGCTACCGCCGCGGTTTTATGATGCAAAGTGGGCGGAGCGCGAGGCGAAGCATCAGTTCTGGCTTGCGCCGCTGGCGGGAGCGTTTGCGGTGCTTTGCGAAAAAAGGCTTATCGCCATGCCGCCAAAAGTCAGAGCAAGGATATTTTCGCCAAAGGTCGCTTCTTCCGCCAGCCCCGCTACAACGGCTTTTTTAAAACCATAGCGTCGGTGGGTGCGGCAGCTTTTCCTTCTTTTCCTTCGTGGTGATAGTAGCCTTTGCGAATGCCGACTTTGGCGAAGCCCGCCTTTTTGTAAAGGTTAAGAGCGGCGGTATTTGTGGCGTCAACCTCTAGGAACATGGACTTTGCGCCCCTTTGCCCAGCTATATCCAGCGCCTTTGCCAGCAAGGCAGAGCCTATGCCTTTGCCGCGGGCGGCGGGGTGGACGCAAATGGTGTAGACCTCGGCCTCGTCGGCGGCGATTTTGCAAATAATCATGCCGGTTTTGGCGGGGTTTACAATAGCGAAGGCGTCCTTTGCTTCAAGCATATTTGCGATGTCGTTCGCGCTCCAACCTTTGGCAAACGAGGCTTGGTGCAAGGCGGCAATAGCGGGGGCGTCTTTAACGGTTGCAAGTAACATGGGCGGGCGACACATACAAGGGAGTAAGGGGAAGGTTTGCGCCTTGGTTACAAAGGGCGTACTTGGCAATAGTTTCTGCCGTAGGGACAGTGTCCTTTATCACGGTTAAATCGGCGGCACACGGCAAAAGAGAGGTAAGCTCGTCCTTTAGTCTTTGCGCGGCGTCGCCTACTATCAGGACTTTGCCTTTAAGCATATCCTTTACCTTATCCGCGGTAAGAGCGGCGGGCTCGGCAAGCTCGCTTAAATCGGGGGCAAAGGCGGCAATATAAAAGTCGGCACGGCGAGTTTCTATGGCGGCAATTATCATGTCTGCGGCGGCTCTGGTCTTTTCATCTATCATAAACGCCGAGGCGGCAAAGTTGCTTACGCCGAGGGCGGGCTTATTCGTTACCATGGCAATTGCCGAGGCGGTGGCAAGAGCTATTCTTACGCCCGTAAACGAGCCCGCGCCTCTGCCCGCGGCGATTAAGTCCAAGTCGCCATAATTTAAGCCCGCCTGTTTTATTACTTTTTGCACGGTGGGGACAAGGATTTCGGGATAGCCCGAAGGCGCGGTTATAAGCTCAAAAGCAAGCGTCTTTTCGTCCTCCAGCACCGCTACGGAAAGTGATGCGCCGGCGCATTCTATGCCAAGGATTTTGCTCATTTCGCCTGCTTTAGCTTTTCGGCCGGGTCGTGTTTTATGACCGTGCCCGAGGCTTCGGGGTGTTCGGAATTATCTGCCGAGTCATCTTCGGCTACCACGGAGTCGAACAAATCGTTAAGGGTCTTACGGTCGGCGTCTTTATATGCGTCCTCAATGCGCTTTTTAGCTTCCTCGGCAAGTTTGGTCGCATACATCTTTTCGGCCGAGTCGATGCGCTCTTTGATATTATCCACAACCTCGGCGGGCAAGACTTCCTCGGCGTAGGAAAGGCTTTGTTTTATATATTTTACCGAAGTGTTGCTTCCTTCCCATTCAACAGTGGCAAGCGGAAAGGCGACTATGCCCAGCACATACAAAAGAACGACTATAAGCGCGCCGCGCAGTAAGCCAAAGATAAAGCCAAGCAGCCTGTCAAGGCCGTTTAACATCGAAGTCCTGACGCTTTTGGTTATCATGCCGATAATGATGGTGAGAATGATTAAGACCACCAAAGCAATAACGACGCCGGCGATGATGTTGCTCACCATCTCGCTTTTAAACACCTCGCCAAAGGCAGGCGATAAAAAGCCGTAGCCGTAAAGACCTGCCAAGGTCGCGGCTATCCATGCACCAAGCCCCAGACTCTCCCTTACGAAGCCGCGGTAAAAGGCGATTAGTCCCGATAAGAACAAGATGACGATAACCGCAAAATCAACCATGCCAAAAGTCATTTTTACCTCTTTGTTTTTCTTATTTTTATCTTAATTATTATCTCAATTCAAACATAGATACCACGCCTTGTAAATTGCCGACTTCGGTAACTTTAAGAGTGGAGGGAAGGGTTTGTTTTTGCTTGCCGCGCTTTGGCGGGATTAAGGCCTTGGCAAAGCCCAGTTTCACCGCTTCTTTAAGGCGCAGGTCGGTTTGAGCGACTGCTCTGGTTTCGCCCGACAGCCCTACTTCGCCAAAGACAACCATGTCCGCAGGCGTAGGGATTGTGGAAAGCGCGGACAGTAAAGCGGTAGCAACCGCCAAGTCGGCGGCGGGTTCGGTTATTCTTAATCCGCCCGCTATGTTCAGATAAACATCTTTGTCCAAAAAGCTCACACCGCAACGGGATTCCAACACCGCCAAAATCATGGAGAGCCTTGCGGCTTCCCAGCCGACGACGGCTCTGCGCGGCGTGCCAACGGCTGACGGAGCAATAAGAGCCTGCACCTCTACCAAAATGGGGCGCGAGCCTTCTATGCCAGCATAAACGCACGAGCCGGAGACATTACCTCGCCGCTCGGCAAGGAATAATGACGAGGGATTAGGAACTTCGTCAAGCCCCCTGTCCGTCATTTCAAAAACGCCGATTTCATCGGTCGCGCCAAAGCGGTTCTTGACCGCGCGCAAAATGCGGAAGTAATGTCCTCTGTCGCCTTCAAAATAAAGCACCGTATCAACCATGTGCTCCAGCACGCGCGGGCCGGCGATTGCGCCTTCTTTGGTTACATGTCCGACCAAGAACAGCACAAAGCCTTTTCTCTTGGCAAGGCGGATAAGTTCGTTTGCCGCCGCTCGCACCTGTCCCACCGAGCCGGGTGCCGAGTCGAAAGTGTCTACAAACATGGTTTGGATAGAGTCTATAACTACGACATCGGGAGTTTCACCCGCGGCGTCCAGCGAGGCGACAATGTCCCTGACGCTGGTGGCGGAAGCAAGATCTACCGAGCTACCCTCTACCCCCAGCCTTTGCGCACGCAGTTGCACCTGCCCCACGCTTTCCTCGCCCGAGATATAGACGCAGCGCACGGGCTTTCCTTTATGATTCACAATTTGGGAAAGGTGGGCGACCGTTTGCAAAAGCAAGGTGGACTTGCCTATGCCGGGATCACCGCCGACCAGCAAAACCGAGCCTTGAACAAGCCCGCCGCCGGTAACTCTGTCCAGCTCTGCCGAGCCGGTCTTTAGTCTAAACATAGTTTCGGGCGCGCCTGAAAGAGAGGCAAAAGTGATATGCTTGCCGCCCTTGCCCCCCGTGGCTTTGGGAGATTCGAGAGAAAGTGCTTCTTCCTCGACAATCGTATTCCACTCGCCGCAAGCATCACATTTGCCCGCCCAGCGAAGGTAAACGCTTCCGCAATTTTGGCAGACAAACCTTGATGATGACTTGGCCATAAGCTTTAATTCCTTACTTCCATTTTAATCGGTCCCGTTGCCGAGCCTTTTATAAACTGCTCAACATAGGGATTGCCCGAGTTGTCAATGTCCTTAACATCGCCGTGCCAGATGATTTTACCTTGGTAAAGCATGGCAACCTTGGTGGCGATTTTGCGCGCCGAGGACATGTCGTGCGTAATGGTTATGGCGGTAGAGCCGAGCTTGTCCACGCAATTCCTTATGAGTGTGTTTATGATGTCCGACATAATCGGGTCAAGCCCCGTGGTCGGCTCGTCAAAGAAAATCAGCTCGGGCGAGGCGGCAATTGCTCTTGCCAATCCCACACGCTTTTTCATACCGCCGGAAAGTTCGTCGGGGTAAAGGTCGGCAACATCTTTGCCAAGCCCTACTTCCGCCAGCTTCTCTATAGCGATTTTGTGCGCCTCGGCAGTGGGCATTTTCTTGCCTTGGATAAGACCGAAAGCGACATTTTGCCATACTTTCAAGCTGTCAAACAAAGCGGCTCCTTGAAAAAGCATGCCTGCCGAGGAATTGACCTTTTCCATTTCGCGAGAGTTAAGGGTGGTGATTTCCACGCCGTCCACTTTTATTGAGCCGCTGTCGGGCTTTAAAAGGCCCAAGATCGTCTTTATCGTCACGGATTTCCCCGAGCCCGAACCGCCGATAATAACCAGAGAATCGCCCTTGTTCACTTCCAGATTAAAGTCCTGCAAAACATGCTTCGTCCCAAAGGACTTATACACATGCTTCATCACAATTTTCGGCTCGGGTTTCATTTTTAAATCCTTTATGCATTATTTTGGAACAGGAAGATTTAATTTTTTAAGCGGTATGTATTCAAAGTAGTAAGAACACCCCACAGAAATAATGTAATCCAACACATCTTTATACTTTGGATTTTTAAACCAATCGCTTAATAGATATATATAGTCAACATCAATGTTTAAAGGCGCTAGGAGTTTCTTATATTGCTTTTTCTTAAAGTCGCAAGTTTGTAATTTTTCGTCGACGGAACCTTCTACCTGCTGGAACTTGCATTCGATAATATACAAAGTGTTGTTGACTATCACATATATGGAATCATCGGGCAAAAGTTTTTTGGATAAAATCTTGGTCCAATCTATGTTTCTGCTTTCTAAAAACTTATATAAATTGTGCTTTTTGAAAATGTAGGCAACTGACTTATTCTTATAAAAAACCTCCACGAAACCGTTAGAGTCTTTTTTGCAACTGTAGTCTTTTTGCGCACATAAAAATGTATGCAAATCGGTTTTGCCCTCAAAGGCTAAGCCCGTTTTTGTATTTGCACCACCAATACCGTCTTTCTTCATTTAATCGCCCTTTCATTCTGAACAACATCCGCTATGCGCTTTTCGGCAAGTTCAATAAAGTTTTGCTCCTTTTCTATGCCAACAAAACGGCGTCCTAATTTTAATGCAGCAACCCCGGTCGTGCCGCTACCCATGAATGGATCTAGAATTAAATCATTTTCATTGGTGGAAGCAAGTATCAACCTTTCTAACAAAGCTAAGGGCTTTTGAGTCGGATGCTTACCGTGAACTTTTTCCGAAGGAGTAGGAGTGCCTATTGCCCAAACACTACGCATTTGCGTTGATGGCTTTTTAAGAAAATCTTTGGGGAAATTGCCTTCTTTCATTAACTCATAGTTGAAGGTATGCTTGGACAATTTACTTTTTCTTGCCCAAATAAGAGTTTCGTGACTGGCAGTAAAATATTTACAAGAAAGATTAGGGCTGGCGTTAGGCTTGAACCAACAAATATCATTCAATATGTGATAACCAAGTAGTTGCATGGCAAAACCGCAAGAATAAATACTGTGATATGTTCCCGAGACCCAGAGTGTTCCATTAGGTTTTAATATTCTTTTGCATAACCCCAGCCATTGTTTATGGAATTCAAAATCTTCTTCCAAACCTTTACTTTTGTCCCAAAGGCCTTTGTTTACGGTGACAACTTTTCCGTTTTGGCAGCTTATACCGTCATTTGAAAGCATGTAGGGTGGATCCGCAAAAATCATATCAAAAGTGTTTTCCGGAATTGTTTTTAGTAATTCCAGACAATCCGCGTTGTAAAGACGGTATCTTTTGACGGGAGAAGTTGCTTCTACATTTTTAATCAACGGTAACGACATTTCTATTTTCCAATCCTTTACCTTATTTCATAAAGAAGATTTCGGTCAGCATGTAGTTGGTTATAAGTATCAAGATGGACGAGGTGACGACCGCGTTGGTGGTGGCAGTGCCTACGCCCTGTGCGCCGCCTCTGGAATTATAACCGTTATAGCACCCCATTATCGCTATGATAAAGCCAAAGACCGCCGCCTTTACCAAACTTGATACAATGTCCATATAGCTCAAGTATTCCCAAGTGTTGCTGATGTAAGTGGTGGGATTAAAGCCCAGTTTATAAACGCATACCAAATAGCCGCCGTAAATACCTATGATATCACCGATAAAAACCAAAACGGGAAGCATTAAAACCGATGCCCAAACCCTTGGAGCAATAAGATACTTAAACGGATTGGTGGAAAGGGTGTAAAACGCGTCTATCTGCTCGGTTACACGCATTGTGCCAAGTTCGGCAGCCATGGCCGCACCGATACGGCCGGCAACCATAAGCCCCGCCAGCACGGGAGCAAGCTCACGAGTGACCGACAGTTCAACCACCATGGCGACCGCACCCTCGGCAGAGAACTTGGTGAAGCCCGCGTAGCTTTGCAGCGCTATAACCAGCCCCGCAAATAATGTCGTAAGAGCGACTACGGGCAGAGAGTAAAAGCCGATTTCCAGCATCTGCGCCAAAGTCATCTTGATATAAAAAGGCGGCATAAAACAGGCGCGGACGGACTTGCTTAAAAAGCGGGCAAAGTGCCCCGTGGACATAATAAAGCTTATGAAAATCCTGCCTATTCTGTTTATGTATTCCATGCTCTCCCCCTGTCTTTCTTTTTGCTTCTTACTTCCTGCTTTTTGTGCTCTTTACTCTCTTTGCTCTCTTTGCTCTTTAACTTCTTAAAGGCGGGAAGTTATTCCCCCGTGTTCGTCTTATCCAAAGCCAGGACCTCGCCCACATATTGGCGGAAGTAGCGCGAGCCGATGTAGGTCAAGACTTCGTAAGCGATTGTGCCTTGCGCCTTGGCGATATCGTCCAAAGATATATGCTCGCCGAGAATCTCAATTTCGTTTGCCGAGGTAAGCGCGGATTCCGGCACTTTGGATATATCAAAGGTCGTCAATTCCATTGATATTCTGCCCACGATGGGAACTTTATAGTCACCAAGGTAACCGTAGCCCTTGCCACTTAACAAGCGGTTGAAACCGTCCGCATAACCCAGCGCGGCAGTGGCGATTTTCCCCGCTCTATCAAAGCGGTAAGTTGAGCCGTAGCCGACTACTTGTCCGGCCTTTGCCTCTTGTATCTGTAAAATCTTTGCTTTTAGAGTGACAACGCCGCGCAAGTCTGCTTTCTTCTTTACCTGCGGCGTCATGTCGGCGTCGGGGTAAAAGCCGTAAATGCCGCAGCCGGGGCGCGTGATATCAAAGTAGTAAGCGCTGTCCAAAAGCATGCCGGCAGTGGCGGAAAGGCTGAACTTCGGAGCATAACCAAGGACCTTTACAATGCGATTCTTTATGTCCGTGAAGGTGAAAAGTTGCTGCTTGTTCATGGGATTTTCGGCGACTTCACCGTTTGCCAAGTGGCTCATCACCAGCGTAACATTAAGCGCCTTTAGCTTATCTTGCTCGGCGCCCAGAAGCCTTTCGCGGTCGGCGGCGGGGAAGCCGAGGCGGCTCATTCCCGTATCAAAATGCAAGCCGCAGGGGTGGCGGTGTCCCGCTTCGCCGGTATATTTAATCCACGCGTTAAGTTGCTCCATGTTGTTCAAAATAGGGGTAAGGCCGTATTCGCCGAACTCCTTTTCCGTGCCGCTGAAAGGTCCGTGCAAAACAAAGATGCTCGGAGCGGGGCCAAGTTTCTTCCTTAAAGCTATGCCTTCGTAAACATAAGCGACAAAGAAAGAGTTGCAACCCACCCGAAACAGAGCAGAAGCAATCTCCAGCGCACCCAAGCCATAGGCGTCGGACTTTACCACGGCGGCGCATTCGGCGGGTTCGGACAAGAGCGAACGCAAGGCACGCCAGTTATGGGTAACTGCCCCTAAATCAATGCTTAAAATTGCGCCGGCTTCGTTCTTTTCCATAAATACTTCTCCTTACTCCTTTAATAAATCTCCAAACTCGGTAAAGCGGCCGTTAAAGTATAGGTCAACAGAGCCCGTGGAGCCGTGCCTTTGCTTAGCGATGATAAGCTCGGCGATGTTCTCCTTTGCCTGTTTGTCTTGTTGCCACTTGATAACGCGCTTATTAAAGTCATCTTGAGACTCCTTTTGCCTGATTACAGGCTCGGCGCGGTCAAGGTAATATATCTCGCGAAAGACGAACCACACGACATCGGCGTCCTGCTCAATAGAGCCGGATTCGCGCAAGTCGGAAAGCATGGGCTTTTTATCTTCGCGATCCTCAACCTTACGGGAAAGCTGGGAAAGCGCGATGACGGGGACATCTAATTCCTTCGCCAAAATCTTTAGCGAGCGAGTGACTTCGGATAAGGCAAGCACGCGGTTGTCGCGGTTTTTCGTATCCTCGGTGTCGATAAGCTGCAAGTAGTCAATGACGATAAGCCCAAGCCCCTTTTCCTTATCCCTTTTCATGCGACGCGCGCGAGTGCGAATGGCGCTTACGGAAAGGCCGGGAGTGTCGTCAACATAAAGAGGAAGATTGTTCATCTCGGCAACCGCACCTGCTAAGCGCTCAAAGTCCGCCTCGCTGATAAGGCCGTTACGCATGGCCTCGCTATCAATGTGTGACTGCGTGGAAAGGACACGCGCGGCGAGCTGCTGCGATGACATTTCCAGCGAAAAGAAGGCAACGCCTTTTTTCGGCCCCTCGCCCTTTTGATTCTCCTTGGCGAAGTCGTAAGCGGCGTTATAAGCGATACAGGTCGCCAGCGCGGTCTTGCCCATACCGGGACGGCCGGCAAGCACGATCAAGTCCGAAGGGTGAAGCCCGCCCATGCGCTTATCAATGCTTTTCATGCCGGTGGAAATGCCGGATATGCCGTCGGGCGAGCGCTTTGCCTTTTCAATAGTCTCAATTGCCTCGCGCAAAGCATTGGAAAAGCCCGTCAGGCCGCCTTCAACCTGCCCTTTGGTGGAAAGGTCAAACAGATCCTTTTCCGCCTTGCCTATCTGGTCCATGGCGTCCGAGTCCAGCTTTATCTCAAAGGCGTCGTTCACGATGTTATAGCCGATGTCTATCAGCTCGCGCCTTAAATACCTATCAAAGATTTGGCGGCCGTAGTCGGCGGCGTTAATAATCGTGACCGAGCTTAACGCCAGCTTCATCAGATATTCGGCACCGCCCACCTCTTTTAAAGAATCGTCCGAGGCAAAATAGCCGTTCAAAGTGCGAGGGTCGGCAATGTGTCCCCTTTCTATAAGGCTTACAATCGCGGCGTAAATCTTACCGTGAGGAGCATAGGCAAAATGCTCGGGGCGCAAAAAGTCGCCCACCTTCTCCAGCGCGCGATTGTTGGCAAGCAAGGCGCCCAGCAAAGCCTGCTCCGCGTCAAGATTTTGAGGGACTTCCCGCGTTTCTGTCCTGTCTTCTTTTTGCATTTTCTCCATAGTGACTCGCATCTTATATCACGATAGGTGAAAAAGAAAGAGCCGAATCTCGCCCAAAAGGGATTTTATTTATGAATATTCTTTGCCACTAAATCCAGCGTCCGTTTACCGCGGCGGCGAATCTTCATCTTTAAGAAAAAAGGAATGTGGCAAACGGGGATTAATTCGCGGTGTTCGGTCAATTTGCAATCGGGAGAAATAATCCTTATCTCGCCGTTTTCCATGGTTTGCACGGCGATGTTTTCCGCTTGCAGGGAATTAGAGCAGATTTTTTCCTTTTCCAAAAGGGTGAAAAACTCCTTTAACTTGTCCAGTAATTCTTGGGTTAAAAGAGGCGAGCCGGTTTTTATAAGCCTTTTCAAAACGGGAGGAAAGCGCTTTTCCCCATCCTTATCCTTTGGCTCGGCGTGGTCGATAATGCGCTCGAACACCAGCCCTTTGCCAAGATTGGTATCTTCGTAGCCGTAGCACTTCGGGAAAAAGGCTTTAAGCCTATCGCTCATTGCTTGGTAAGCCTTGAATTCCAACGCGTTGAAATCAATACTTTTACCTCTGCGCTCGACGCGGTTTATTTTAATAATTTTGCCGCTGTCCTGCGGGTGGACATAGCATATCCTTGACGAGCTGAACTTATTTAAAATGAGAGTATCGTCTAAAATTATCAAAGGGCGAGTGCCGTTCATTTATTCACCTTTAATTTTTAGAGGGAGTTTATAGGATTTTTTCGGAAAAATGTCAAACTTTGGACAAAGGGAGAAAAAATGGCAAAAAAAGAGGTGGATTTTTTGGGAAAATTGTGCTATACACAAGGAATGCTTTGGAAAATTAAGGGAGAAAAATAAAAATAATGGCAAAGACTACTTATAATCCCGGCGATTTCGTTGTGTATCCTACCCATGGCGTGGGTAAAGTGCAGGACATAAGTAAAGACTGCGTCGCGGGGTGCGAGCTTGAGCTTATCGTGGTTAACTTTGATAAGGACAGAATGACCCTTAGGATTCCCATGACAAAAGCGGACTCCGCCGGACTGCGCAAGATTTCCAATCGTAACTCTTTCGGGGCGGTGCTTACTACGCTCAAAGGTAAGCCTAAGGCAAAGCGGTCCATGTGGTCGCGCCGCGCCCAAGAATATGAAGCTAAAATCAACTCGGGTAACCCCGTCGCTATTGCCGAGGTTGTGCGCGATTTGCACAGGGACGAGGACCAGTCCGAGCAATCTTATTCCGAGCGCATTATTTATGAGCAGGCGTTTGACCGCTTGGTTTCCGAGTATGCCGCGGTTGAAAAAATCAACGCCTCTGACGCTGCCGATCGCTTGGTGAAGATAATCCACACAAACACCTAAGAGAAATTAGGAATTAGGAATTAGGAATTAGGAATGAAAAAACGCAGTCATTCCTGATTCAACTTATAAGCTTATCACCTTATAAACTAACCTTAACCCTTAAACTTTAACCCTTAAACCTACAGTTCTATTACTTTCGTGGGGACTTCGTCCTCAAGCACTACGGCGTATAAGGGGCCGCCGCGACCGCCTGCGGAATTAATGTGCAGATAGTAGGGGTAATTATGCACTCCGTAATTTGCGGGATTGCTTTCGCCACGAACTACCAGCGAAAACTTTTCATAAGGCCTGTCCGGCGTAATGGGAACTGACGAGCCCCACCAAAAGACATCGCCCTGCGATGCCAGCGGCACCGAAGGATCTATGCTAAAACTCACGAACAAGAGCCTGCCGTCATTGGTTATCGCCGCATGCTTTAAAGAATTAAGGACCTCGGTATGTCCGTGCGAGTCGTTTTGCAAATTGCGCAGTTCGGCTGTCCAGCGCGATATGCCTACCGAGCCGCGACGCATGGCCGCGTAACCTTCGTCGGGAGAAACGCCATAGGTTGATATCGATGCGCCGATGCCGTGCTCTATCATCCACGGATAAATGTTTTCCGGACGGTGGGCGAATTGCAAGGTCAGAAGCTTTTTCCACATTTCCTCTTGCTGGCCGCGCAGGTAAATTATGTCCTCGGGGTTAGAGCCCATCTTATCGATAAGTATCTTTTTAAAGCAAAAAACCTCGTCCAAGACGCCGCCGACATCGGGGCCGTAACCCATGAAGTTGCCAAGATAGACGATGACATCGCCCTTTTTGTAAAGGGATAAAATGTTCTCGTGCAAAGCACCGAGGCGCGCGGAGTCGCCGTAAATCGCACCTATTACCCAGATGCGCCTTTCTTTGGGAATGCTGACAATAAAATCTTTTTCAGATTTAAGCTGCATAGTTTCTCGCCTGTTTTTCCATAGTTTGGAGCAAGCATACAAAATATGCGTGAAGGAAAGGTTAAGAAAATGAGGAATGAGGAATGAGGAATGAGAAATGAGAAAATAAAAGTTGTTTTTGCGGGAAGCAAAAACGCAATCATTCCTAATTCCTAATTACACATTCCTAATTATTTCGATGCCGGGGGGATGTTGAATTGGGCTATCCAGCCGGGCTTAATGGACTTGTGAGCATAGCGCATATTGCCCGTTTCAATTTGGAAGCGTTGCATGCCGGTCAGCTGCATTACCAAGGGGTAGAAGTCCTTTGCCTCTATCTCGCGATTCTTGTTGTTCTGGATATAAAGCACACAGCCTTGAGATTGCTCGGCAGCACCGCAACGAGGACGGCCGACGGGAACTTCGGGGTTGGTAACGATGTAACCAATGGTGAATTGAGTGTTTTGCGGCTCGCTTCCCGAAGAGCCTCCGAACATGAAAATGCCTAAGAGCAAGCCGAAAAAGAATATTCCGCTCATCAAAATCGCCATAAACTTGGTAGAAAGGACCTTTTGCGGAAGGTTCAAACGCTCGGCAAAATTGTCGTTCATGGAAAGGTTAAACGAAGCCTTGCCCTCATCTTCCGCAAAGGCGGCAGACGCGGGACCGCTTGTGTCCGCAGTGGGAGCGACTTCGGTGAATTCGTGAGCAACGGCAGGCGCGGGCGGCGGCGGAAGCGGCACAGAAGCGGCAGCGGCGGGAGCAGGCGCCTTTACGGGAGGCGGAGCAAAAGCAATCCTCGGTTTCGTTTTTGCCGGAGTCGGTTTAGCCACGGGAGCAGGAGCAGTGGCAGAAGCAGAAGCAGAGGCAGGGGTAGGAGTCGGAGTCGGGACGGGAGCCGGTGCGACTTCTTTTGCCACAGGTGTCGGCGCCGGTGCTTGCTTCTCCGCTACGGGAGCGGGAGCCTCTTTAGGCGCGGGCGGCATAGGTGCAGGCACAGGTGCAGGAGCGGCTTCCTCAACCACAGGAGCGGGAGTCGGCGCAGGGGTGACTTCCTCAACCGCAGGCGCAGGTTCAGGTGCGGGCTCGGGCACGGGCTCGGGAGCAGGAGTCGGCGCAGGGGCGGCTTCCTCAACCACGGGTGTCGTCTCGGGAGCAGGAGTCGCTACAGGAGTTACTTCCTCTGCCACAGGCGCAGGGGCGACTTCCTCAACCGCAGGAGTCGTTTCGGGGGCAGGAGTCGCTACAGGATTTACTTCCTCTGCCACAGGGGCTGGTGCGGGAGCCGATGCAGGAGTCGGTGCGGGCGCGACACTCTCTGCCACAGGAGCCGATGCGGCGGGCGTCGGTGCGGGCTCGGGCGCAGGAGTCGGTGCGGGCATCGTTTCCTCTGCCACCGCCGTAGCGGCAGGTGCGGCAGGCTTGGTCGTCTTAACCACCTTGATGACCTTTCTTTTCACCGTCGCCTTTGTATCTTGCTCCATTGTTTTAAAAACCCGCCTTTCTTATGCTAATTGTTGCCTTATATTGTCCGCCTTTGTTGCTTATTCATGCCGGCCGTATTCTTACCAACTGTAAGATTCCTTGACAATGCGAATGATTTTCGGACTCAGCAAAAGCGCAATCTCGGCACCGCTTGCGGCCGGAGAAATAACGCCCGATGGAATGCCGAAAATAAGCATACTGTCGCCGATGTCGGCCGTAAAGGACGGAAAGTTGGTAAGCTCGCCCCCTTTGGTATCAAGTGCAAGCGAGCCCGTGATTATGCCGCTTTTCTGAACATTTGCCCTGACCAAAATAGATACGCCGGATTCGGGATTTGTGATGCTGCCGCAACGACCTATGTCAAAGCGCGAGCGCCAGTTTTCGGGAACCATGACCAAGCCTTGAGAAAGCAAAGTCAGATTTGCCTGCCTTCTTACAAAGTCGATAAAGGCTTTGTTGCTTATCTCGCCGTCCGAAGAAACTATCATGCGGCCTAAGATGCTTTTCGTGCTGCTTCTGATGCTGTCCGCTCCGAAGCGATCGACCAAGCGTTGCCAGTTAATGGCGGGAAAGCCCGGCTTCGGAGTAATGCGGTAAAGAGTTGCATCAAAAGCGACAATTGAAGTGCCGTCACCGAAATCACCGACCAGCTTGGCAATCTTTTTCTCGGTGAAGCCGTCGCCGGTAAAGGAAATGGTGTTATGCTCCCAATCGGGGAAAACATCTCTGACGCCCGAACCGCGCAGAGTGTCAAGCACCGCTATCATAACAAGGCGAGAGTTCGGAACATAAAGTCTGAACTTGCCGGTGCGCAAAACTTTCAAGTATTTTTTCTTGGCGTCGTAAGAATAAAACACGCCTGCGGTTGAAGTGATTTTGTTTATGACCGCAGTCAAATCGCCCTTTAAGTCCTTGCCCGAGACTACGGGATAGACGCCGCTGGCGGCAACAACTTGAATACCCGCTTCGTGAACAAGCTTATAAAGTGCCTTGTCAACAGGCAAAGATGAGAAGGTAAAGCCGGTCACCATGAACCTTGGCAGCGCGTCGGTCGGAACTTCGGAAACAAGGCGGAAGGCCTTGTCCTTAAAAGGAACGGTGGTCACCAAATCCTGCTCGTCGAAGCGAACCGAGCAACGCGAAGCCGCCTCAACACTGAACAGCTCGGCAGAGCGGGTTGTTCTGGGTGTCGTTACTTCCATGTTGGGAAATGGCGAGGGAATAACTTCTTCCTCGGCGTGGGCAACAGCGCTTATGGCGCAAAGACCGACAAATGCACAAAAAATAAAGCCTAATCTAAATGTTTTCCCTATCATTTTTTAACCTTCTCTGTTTCTGTTCGTTTCAATCTAACACACCTTTTAAGCCGAAGCGGGAGCAGGCGCAACAGCTTTGTTTACCGTAGCATCTGCATTTTCTAGCACATTTGAAGCAGCAGATACAGAACTTTCTTTCACAGGCTCAACCGGCGCGGCAGAAGCAGCAGGAGCGGCAGGAGCGGCAGAGGTCGCAGTGTCCGCGGGATATGCAGGAGCCGGAGTCGGAATGGCGCCAATGTCCGCTTTGGGCGTGTAGTCACCCAAATCGGGAATAGGCTCAAAGCCATCGGGAGCTGGACCTATCGGCATATTATCCTCGGAGTCGTCAATGGCGCCCAATTCCGCCTTTAATTTTGCCGCGCTCATAGCATCATCAACCATTTCGGGAGGCGCGTTCGCTTCCAACTCGCGCTTATAGTTTGCGACCTTTTTCTCAAGCTCGGGACGCGAGCCCGGGAATCTGCCCTCAACAAGCGGAGCGTAGGCGGGGTCGGTCAAAAGCGTGGTGCCAAGCGTAATGAGCTCGTCCAAAACATCCAGGACATAGCCGTATTGCGGATACTGGCTCATCTCAATGCCGCCAAGCTGGACACAACGAGCGCCGACGCGCGATATGGTCTGATCGTAGTAATGTTCAAGCCTTAAAAAGTATTGAAAGTTAAAGGAGACTTCTTTGGAAAAGCCCTCAATGACGACATTGGCGTCCGATATGTCCGTGTATTCGCTGGGAGCGACTTCGTTTGCTTCGCCCTCGGCGAGCATGGCTTTAAGGCGATCAACAACATCTTTGCCGGCATCGCCGAAAATGGCAAGCCAATGCTCAATGGCGGGAATCCTTGCCTTTAAGTGCTCAAGGTTAACATCGCCGGAAAGGAAAGTGTTTGCCTCATTCCACGCCAATACCGAGTTTTCATAATCCAGCGCGCGGCGGAAGTTAGTTTTAAGCGTCTCAACATTATTGTTTTTTAAATCGTTAAACAAAGGCGGAATTATTTCGCGCCAGTTACTGCCAAACGCCTTTTCCGCCTCGTCCGAAAGAGTGGTGAGGATTTGTATGTCATCGCGATACTCGAGAATCAATGGAATCAGAGCGTTTAGTGCTTGGGTTTCTTCTTCGGTCATAAACACAAATCCATACTTTAGTTTGCCTTGATTTATCCATACTAAAGGTAGTTTTTTAAATGTTCAACTGTTTCAAAAGCAAAAATACAATTTTTTATGAAAAAAAAGCGGGCGGCCGGCGGATAGAGTCCGGCGTTTAGTCAATTTCAATTTTCTCGGGGTCCGCCTCGCTGTCGCTGAACATGATGACGAAGGGGCGCTTTTTATTCTTTGGCGCGGGCGAGACGGCTTTTTTGGACTTGTTCTTTATCCAATAGCTTTTGGTGCCGACCTTGGCGCCATCCTCTTTGCTTTGGCTTGCGGCGCTTTTATCCTTTGCCTTTGCTTTGGCGCGCGGGGCAGAGATTATTTTTTGCTTTATCTTCTCGGCTTTAACTTTGGTTTTTGCTTTTGCCTTAGGCTTAGCCTTTGCCTTTGTCTTAGCTTCGGTTTTCGCCTTGGCTTTGGTTTTAGGCTGAGGCAGAGGCTCCTTCTCGGGCGCGGAGGGAGCGGCAAGCTGCTTGGGGGCGGCATAGGCTATTTCCTTTTTCGCGGGCGCGTGGCCTATGGCCTTGGTGCTGCTTGTCAAAAGCTTTTGCGACTTGGCGGGCTTAGCGGGCTTGGCAGACTTAGCAGATGATTTAGAAGCCTTTGCGGATTTAGAAGCCTTGGCGGGCTTTTGCTCTTTTAAGTGCGAGGCAAGAGAGTTTTCCTCTTCATACACATCTAAATCAACATCACGCGCAAAAAGCCTGTCGGCGACCGGTTCGGGCGAGGAAGTCGAGGCAAAATTATTTATCCACGATGAAGGGTAATCGTTGATAATATCGTAGTCGGTGGCGTCAAAGTCCTCCTCAAACAAGCCTTCAAAGTCAATTTTGCCTTTTGGGTTTACGGGAGCGTCCGACAGGAGCTCGGGCTTTGGCTTATCTTCGGACTTGGACGCGAATTGAGGCTCGGAAACGGGCTCGGGCTCAAACTTGGGCTCGGGCGCAGGTGCAGGCTCAGACTTAATGTCCTCTAAATCTTCCAGCGATGCGGTAATGTCGGGAGCGGCAAGCTGTTCGGTCTTGGCAAAGGAAGCGAGGCGATCACTGCCCTCCTCTATATCCTCAACGATTTCGTATTCAACATCGGGGTTCAGCTCGGGGTTAAAGGGCACGAGGTTGCCGTTTTCGTCCAGCTCGTAAAACTCGTATTCAAAGTCGGTGTCAATGTCCGAAGGCTGGCCGTCCGAAGATGAAGGCGCGTTTTTGGGAATGCTCGGAATGTCGCCCGTGTATTCGGGCTCGATGGTGTCATCAATCTTTTCCAAAGTGTCCTTAAGCTCGGTGATAGTGTCTTGCAACTCGGGCTTGGGCGAGGGCTTTGGCGAGGGCTCGGGCTTTGCTTTAGGCTTGGGCGCGGAGGCGGATGCGGGAGCGGGTGCGAAAAACTCGCTTTCGTCAAAGTCGCCGAATAAGGGAGTGTCGTCATCATCGGCGGCGGTAAAATTCTCGTCAACCTCGGGTTCTAAAACCAAAGCGAGCTCTTTGGCTTTAGCCTTGGTTTTGTCCTTGTCCTCAGCCTTTGCGGCATCTTTGCCTTTGGGAGCAAGGGCAGGCAGTTCGGACTGTGTTATCCCCTCTTTCTCGGCAAGCTTGCCAAGGATTTGATTTAAAATGCGACTGTTTTCCTCTTGCGCTTCAAGCAGCATTATAATGGTGTCTTGCTTGCCGGATTCCTGCTTTTCCTCTTTGGAGGCAATGGTAGCAAGAGAGCTTGCGATAATAGCGGCGGTTTTTTCCTGACTTTCGGTGAGCATCTTGGCGACTTCTTTTAAGCCGCCGCCCGTCTCGGGAGAGTTATCCATGACCCTGCCCAAAGCCTCTAAAATCGTCTTTGCGGTTTTGTCCTGACTTGATGCGATAAGCGTTGCAAGCTGGTTTATGGCTTCGCTGCTGTTTCCCTCACCGTGAGAGCCGAGAGGAGAGCCGCTTATGGCCTCGTGAATAGATGTTGATATGGCATTTACCGTCTTTTCATTGCTCTCGGCGAGCATGGCGGCAATCTCTTTGATGTTGTCATTTTGGACCTGTTGAGGCTTGCTGATGGCGTCGCCTACACTCGCCAAAATGATATTGGCCGTCTTTTCCTGAGAGGCGGCAAGCATTCCCGATATTTCTTTCAAGCTGTCGTTTTGAACCTGTTGCGGTTTGCTCATCGCGTCGCCCAGCATCTTGGCGATAATTTCCGAAGTTTGCTGCTGGCTTTTAACAATGGCGTCGGCGACGGCATTACCTATGGCGGCAGCAGCGGCGGCGCCGTCCCCGCTTACCAAAGGCGCACCCATTGCCACGGGATAATAGCCACCTTGCGCGCCGGGCACCGGCTCTTCAACTTCAATTTCAATCTCTTTGCCGTCCTTGTCCTTGGTCTTTTTCTTGACCTTTTGCGTAGGCACGGGGCCGGCGGCGGCAGGCACGGCTATGGCAGGATTGGCAGCCTGAGCAGCTTGGATTGCCGCGGTGATTTTGGCGATGTCGTCAATGGAAGCATTTTTGCTTTGCGCCTCTGCCAGAGTTTTGGTCAAAAGCTCAACCTGCTTCATAGACTGCTCTTGCATCTGCTCGGCGGTTTTGCTGGTTGACTTGGATATGGCCTCGGCGATGATTTCGGCTTGCTTACGCCCTTCGCTCATCTCAAGCTCGTCCTCGTCGTCCTCCTCTATGGGAAGGCCGCGGCGCTCTTGCAAGTAGGATATGTAGCCGCGAACATCAGAGCCGCAAGGAAGCGTTGATAAAACCGAGCGAATGTCGGGGGAAATGTTAAGCACCATTTCATTATAGTGCTCTACGGACTCTTTGCTTAGCACGGAAAGCTGGCGAAAAATGTTGATAAGCTTTTGCGCTTTGGCATAGACATCTTCGCGAATATCGGTGCCTTCCTCGGCAATACCGAGGAACTTCCTTTTCCAGCGCTTAAGATTCAAATGCTGAGATGAAACCGCCATCTTTTATCTTCTATCCCTATTATCCCTATGTCCCTGCAACCTAAAAAACACCATATCGGGCTCATGATAAACAAGAAAAAGTTAACATAAGGTAAGTTTTTGCGGCAAAAACTGCACTGCTCGGTAATTTTTGCCGCGTTTTAAACTCTCCCCTCTTTCTTAAAAACAAACCGTTACGCTATGGAGATGAAAGAAACTCTGTGCAAGGCGAAGTATTTGCCTTCCTCGATTTTGACTTTTTCATCGGGGTTTACCTGCACGCCGTAAAGGTTACCTTCGCCGTCCTCGCGAATGGATAGCAGTTTTGCGGTTTTAGCGTCGGTGTAAAGCAGCGCAATGTCGCCTATGCCTACCATTTTGGCGGGGTCAACTATCAAAATGGAGCGCGCGGGCAGGAAAGAACCGAGCCGTCGAGAGCAAAGGCTTACGCCGTAAGCTTCGTGAGGATTGGCGACATTGGAAGGGCACATAATCGTGCCGGAAGGGGCGTCTTTATCAATGATAATATCACCGCCGGCGCCTGCCGTGCCATAGATGTTAAGGGCAATTTCGCTACGCTCTTTTGACCTTAGTCCCATTCTGCCGATGGGCAAATCGGCGTAAGAGTTTCTTGCCGAAGTGATGGCGCGGAACTTGGCGTCACCCGGTTGGATAAACTCCTCTAGCGCGCCGGTTCTATCCAGATCGTAAATCTTTACCTGAACTTCCTCGGGCGAGAAGCCGAGAGCAGACGCAATATCCGTGAACTCCTTTTGCGATACTTCACGCTGGCCCATCTCAATTCTGTGATAGACGGAAAGGGTAAGGTTCGCGGCCTTTGCCACCTCGGCAAGGGTAAGGTTCTTTTCGCCGCGCAGGTAGCGGAAGCCCGCGCCCATTCTCTTGATGCCGCTGCGTTCGTTTATCTTACTGCGGCGCTCCTGTTCGGCCCGCCATGCGTTTATGACTTCGGGCTGGCTGGTGGCTTCGTTGACAAAGACATCCTCGGGGTTGCACTTCAAAAGCTTGGTGATTTTTGCCAGCTGCTCCTTGTCAATGCGACGGTAGCCCTTTTCAATCTTGCTGACGGCCGAGAGGCTGATGCCCAGATAATCCGCAAGCTGCTGCATGCCGACATTGCGAATGCGGCGATAAATCCTGATTTGATTCGGAAAGATAATTTCTTCCATTTTTCGTAACTCCATTCCCTTTAAAAATCAATGGCATAACTTTCTTTTTTAGAAAAATTATATCCGCATATTAGCAGGAATTAGACAAAAAGCAAGCGGGTATTGACCCTAAAAAGTTTGTTTTTGGGAAAAACAGAAGAATATTTTTCAGGCAAGGCGTTATTTTAGTCGCCGCCGCCGAAGCGTTCTTCGTCCTCTTTGCCGGATTCGGCAAGTCTGTCAAGGACCTTGCCGGGAACGGCCTTAATTTCGCTCCAGGCTCTTCTGCCTGCCATGCCGCCGACTTTACGCGAAATGCGGGCAAGCTTTAAGACGCCGTGGCTGGCGCTGCCTCCGCTGTCGAGGTAACGGCTTGCGGCGGCTACTTTGTTTGCAACGCCCGCCTTGGTGGCAGCTACGCGCATCTTAATGCCGTTGTAGCCGGATCTGACCGCGCCGACAGTCGCTCTAACAGGTCTGGCCACGGTCTCGGCGGCTTTGCTTGCTGCTCTGCCTGCAGTAGAGGCGGCTCTGCTCGCGGTGGAAGCGACTTTGCTCGCGGCACCTGCGGCTTTGCTTGCGGCTGCAGAGACTTTGGTTCCGACTTTAATTGCCGCAGCACCAAACCTGCCCATTCTGGTGGCGGCTCGGGAAGCCGTTCTGACAGCAGCACCGGCAGCTCTAGCGGCGGCCGAGGCGGCAGTCTTGGCAGCAGTGGAAGCAGCAGTGGAAGCGGCGGTAGCAGCACCTTTGGCCGCGACAGCGGCGGCACCGGCACCACCGCCGGTGACCACGGTAGCGGCAAGTACTGCCACAGTAACGGCAGCTTTGACAAGGTTAGCGGCGGCGGCCATCATTTTACCACCTACGGATGCTCCGATATTAACGGCTCCCAAGTTCGGGTTGATGGTGACAAAGTGATTAGCAATGGCGGTCGCCGACTTTATCAGAATTACGCACAGGAACAAAATCACTATGAACAAAATCCAATCCAGACCGTTAGTGTAAACAATGTGATACAAATCATTCATGCGGTCTTCGTTGATGCAGGCGTCTATATCTTCGGCATTACCCAGCACCGAGAACAAAAGCTTCAAAAGCAACCCGACAGCTACGGCCATGGCGACAAGAGCAACAAGACTGTTTAGGAATAAATCCCAGCCCTTTTTGGTATACTGGCGAGTTATGGGGAAGACCCATGCAACCAGCAGCAAGGGCAGCATTATCAGCACAAAACCTATTCTTACTATGTAATCGACCAAAGCGAAGGATACGGAAATGGTTATAACAAAAAAGACAATGTATATAGCAGCACCGATGACAAGCATACCTATGTCGGGCAAGTTAAAGATGATAAGGTTAAAAGCTCCGAGCGAACGACAGAAAATGCCAAGCCCCACTACAAGGCCTTTTGCCGTCTCGTAATAGATAGCTTGAATCATGCATAAGATACTGTTCAGGACTTGCGGAGAAAGCGCCATGCCGTTACTTATACCACTGTCGTTAAGCGCCAAAGCGCAGAAGTTCTCCGTGCCGGTAAGTTTATTATCCGCTATAACATCGGCAATAACATCCGTATTGACCAGCCCAAGGATAAGCTCGGTTGCCAAAGTAATTATAGGCGAGATTATAAAATCTACGGCAATCGCGGCGGGAAGCATTAAAATTGCCGCAATAAAGGTGACGCGGAAGGCACATCTGCCAAACTCGGTAACCAGCTCCATGGGGTCGGAGTATTTGTAGGTGATAAAGTAATTGCCGACATGCCAGCCCAGCCATAAGGCAAAGCCTATCGCCATAAGGCTTATCGCCGGACCGCCGCCGACATCCCCCATCATATCAAAGCTTTGCGTGGCAACGGAGTTTATAGCACCAAGCAGCAACGACACAAAATCGCAAATGTAACAATCGCTTAAAATGTCATTCATAACCTGCGGCGTAGGATCACACCAAGCAAAAGCAGGCGAGGCGAACGCCATCGATGCCAGCACCACCAAGGTGGGCAGATAAAGGATTTTCAGAACTTTGCCTGGCGTGACTTTCATTGTTTTACTTTTTCACCTTTCTTGTAACTTTGGCTTTCGCTTTAGCTTTTGCTTTAGCTTTGGGTTTGGATTTGGCAGGTTCGGACTTCGGCTCTTTTGGCTCGGGTTTAAGAGACTCTATATCCTTAAAGGTCCTGCGCGTGACGGTAATCCACACGGCAAGGCTTAAGGACACGGCAATTACGGTTCCCGACACGATGTAAACCGCTTTTGAGTTTAGCACATCGGAAATCCCCGACACCCCGAAAATCAGGATGAGAGCGAAGAAAAACACATAATAACCAAAGTTCTTAAACATCTTTTATTTCCTGTTTCCTATACTGTTACCATTCCTTATCATACCGTATCCGTTCACTTATGGACCGTTACCGCCTCCGGACTTGGAGCTCAGCCCCTTTGCCATGCTTAATCCCTTCCTTAGCCCCATTTTCCCAGCCATAACGCCGCCGGTTCCGGCGGCTTTGGCAAGGTTGGTTGCCATCTTTTGCATCGCGGCAATAGACTTGTTAAAGACTTGCTGATCGGCCTTTGCACCCGAGAATTGAGCAGCTATCAGATTGGTTCTTGATATGAACTTCCACGCGTATAAGCCCAGGAACACCATGAACACCAGAGCTTCAGGTGCGGAAATGGTATTTTCCAGCAATTCCTCGGACTCGTCTATCGTGCCGACGGAAAGGGCGGAAAAGTCCGTAAATACCTCAACAATCAAGGTAACAAATATCGTTAAAATCATGATATGCACCATGGCACCAAAGAATATCTTCCAGCCGGCAGTGGCGTATTTGCGCAAAATCGGGAAAGGCCAGAACGCTATCAAAACCGGCAACAAAACCAGCATGACGCCGATGCGGAAAATGCCATCTACCAAGACGAACGGGAACATGAACATCAAGAAGAAAAATACTATAGCAAGAGCACCGGCAAAGAAGAACTCGACAAAGCCGAGATACATCAGCTTATAGGCGAAGAACATGCCGTAAGTCAACCTTTGGTGTATTTTGTAAATCAGGCACATAAGGGATTCTTTTAAGCCATCGTCCAATACTTCCTCGCCCGCATCGCCGGCAAAAGGCACGGTGCAAGAGGAGTAATCCGTCACAACCCCTATGCTTGAGAAGCTTTTGCCGATAACCGCAACCGCAAAGTCAACCGCGCCTTGGAATATCGGCGTGATGGTGTAAGAAAGGAACTGCATTATCGTGCCTTTGTTCATTAAAATGACGGCGCAGAAGGAAACGGCAAACGCCATTTTGGCAAAGTCGGTCCAGAACTCATGGGTGTCGGGCTCTTTAAAGGAAAACAGCACCTTGCCCACACGAAAAGCAATCCAAAAGGCGAAGATAATCGTCAGCAATCCCAGCGCGCCGTAGCTCATTTCTATGTAAAGCACCTTGATTATATCGTTGATGGCGTTGAAAAGCGCATCAAAAATCGTGCATCCCCAGCAAGAGGACATATCTTTATACTCGGCATCGAGGTTCTCCATCGTGTCGTCGTATTTTTTGGGAGTGCAACCCGTGATGAAGAACAGCCCCAAGACCACCAGAAGCGGTAGGATCTTAAAGAGATATTTATGCATAAAAAGTTCTTTCATCTTTATCACTTCCAAACAATACCATAAAAGTCACTACCGAGCTTGGACGCGTAAGTTTTCTCCAAGTCCTTGGAATAGGTGTCTTCGCCCACATCCCAGCCTTTATTGTTCAAATCTGAGACAATATTTGTAATTCGCTCTCTGCGGTCTTTTTCTTCGTTAATATCGAGCGCGCGGGAAACGTTTCCGTGCTTGTATTTCTCATCCAAGGCATCGTAAGCGGCGACTGCTGCCAAATCAGTGCCTTTGCTTGCCGCAATGTCCCTTGCAAGGGACTCTGATTCAAGCCACTGTTCTTGCTCAGCAGCGACACGCTTAAACTCTTTTTGAACTTCAACTTTTGCGATGTCGGCGGTTTGTCGGGTGTCGCGGATAAGTCTCATGTGTGCGTCAAAATCCTCTTCCTGCATCGCCAAAAGGTTCTGCATGTCTTTATCGCCGGCAGATAACATTATAGAGGTATTGTTTATTTCATCATCGGAAGCAGTGCCTTCGCGAATTTTCTTGGCGATATCGGCTTTTTCTTCCAAAGCCTTGAAGTCCCCCCCGTTCATGTTATTCAAGGATTCGTAATTGCTCTTGGTGACTTTTGCCAAGTTTTCTTTGTCTTTCACCTCTTTATCAAGCATTAACTGCTGCTTTTGCACATCGGAAAGAGCGTTAAGTTTGTCATAACCGTAAGCCATTTCCAAAGCTTTAGCACGCGCTTCTACTTTCTGTGCATACGCAAGCTCGCGGACATTGGCGGCGTATCTAGCGGCGGTGGGGTTTGCATCCTTGTGGTATTTCACCCCTTCTTGAAGGTGTTTTGAAGTGGGATCTTTTGCAAGCTCGTCTTCAAGCCGCAGAATCTCTTTGGCGTCGGCAATATTCTTAGCCATTACATTCCGTTGCGCCGTGCCGGCAAGGGCAGCTGCATCAAAATCAACAGAAGTCATGCGGGCAGTGCTCTTCATTGCCGCCGCCGAGGGAGCAACACCCAAAGCCTGCTGCAATTTGAAGTTAAAGTTGCGAGTGGCAGTGTGGAAACGGCTACCGAAATTGCTCTGCGCTATTCTTGTGCTGACATGATGGCCGGCGGCAGTTGCCCCCATTTTCGCTACCGTAGCGGCTCCTTTGGCAAGGTTGGTGGCACTTCTTGCCAGCACCATGGAAAGCTGGTCACCGGCGCTGGTGCCGACATCTACTCCCGAGAACGCAGATGCTACATTATCGACAATATCCAGCAGCTTGAACGCTAAGAATAAGCTTATCAGACCAAAAATGAAGTTAAGACTAAAGAAGTCCAAAAGGTCCTTCATATCGTAAATACGGTTTTCATTGAAAAGCTGCATCAGGCTGTTGTCGCCGCTGTCCGAAGTAAAGGCAACCAGCACCAACATAAGCACCAGCGACACGACTATGGAAAGCGTAATGAACATCATCATAACATGTATCAGCATGCTAAAGCCTCTCTTGGCAAATTCAACGGTGGCGGGGAATACCCACGCTACTGCCAGCAAAGGCAAAAGGACGCACAAAATACTGAGCCTGAACAGTGCGTCTATCAGCTTAAAGACATAGGCAAGAGAGATTAAAATCGCCGCAACGAAAATGAAAAGCCCGCTTATGAGCATTTTTAAGCTCAAGTATCTTGCCGGTGATATCCAAATGGTATTCGCCGTCCACGAATAGCATATCATCGCGTCCGCTAACGCCACGACATAGGCAATCTCGTAATGCAGGTTATTCACCATACACATGAGCGAATAGTATATTTGATCGTTCAGCAACTTTTCGTTCTCGGGTATGGGATCGCCGTCATATAACAGGCCGCCCATCTTCGGTTCTTCTTTCATCTTCTCGCAAGCAAGCGGCGTAAAACGCACCGAGTTCCCTTCGGTAATTTTGCAACTGCCGTCCTGTCCGCATTCGACGGTTCGGACAGCACACCCTTTTTCCGAATCGCATGAGGCAGTAGTCGTCGCCTCGGCCGTTTCATCCACGACCTGCTCTCTAATCTCGGTAAAACTATGCAAAATAGCCGTACTCAGGTCGGACGAAGCAACTATGACGGGAGACAGTATCAGGTTGGCAAAAGTCGAAGCGGATACTACCAAAAGCACACCTACAGCCATGCACTTAAGCAACAAGCCGAACAGTTTGGTCAAGTATTCCTCGGGCTTTTGTTCGTTTAGGGCGCCGATATAGCGAATGGTAAACACGCCTATCCAAATCATCGCGCAAACCATCATCAACACCGCACACGAAGGCGCTATGCGGTAGTAAGTCTCGGTCGCCAAAGAATTGATAGCCGTGAAAACCGTGTCAAATAAGGTGCAAGACCAACAGCCGCCAAGATGGTTTTGATAAAATACCGCAGCCTGCGGGCAAGCCCCGATTAACATGTCAACTATAGCTTCGGCGACGCCGGCGGCGGCTTTGACAGCGCCCACCAAGGCATTGGCAGCGTCAGAGGCAAATTGCACGGCAGAATCAAGTATATCTCCCATTTTATTAAGGAATGCAGAGTTACCAATGGACGAATTCAAATCTTTGGCCATTTGCGCAATGCGCTCACAAGCATCTTTGTCCGGAGCGTTAGCACAATTTTCTACCGCTTTATTAGCATAATCGTTCGTGATATCGTCCACATAAGATGCCATATCGTGGAAAAAGTTTTCTGCCGACGCCGGTGCGGCGAACAAAAGACCAAGGGCGAACGCGGTGCAGATTAATGCTCCGTAGTATTTGCTTAATATGTTCTTCAACCCTTGCATAATGTCCTTTTATCCTTTTTCTTTCTTTTTGTCCTTAAAGTATCCTACCTCATTTGGTCCAGCCCGAGTTCCTTAAGAATGAGCTGGCTTTGGTCGCGCCCATTTTGGCAATGGTGGCAGAGCCTTTTATGGTGTTAGTGGCAACTGCCGCTGCCATTACGCCAACTTTGTCGGCTGCGTTGTTACCAAACTCAACTTCCGTCAATTCACTGGCGGTCGTGTTCACCGTGTCAATAATCTTAATCGCGATAAAGAAGCACGAGAAGGCAAGAAGGAAGCCCCAGCTCGGGAAGGCAATAGCCTCATCGATACCCTTTATATTGTTCTCAAGGAACATTTGCCTGATGTTCTCGGCTCCGTCGCCTTGGAAAGCCAGCAAAAGCAGAATAATCGCCAGCGCCATGACAATGGCAAGAACAATGTAAATCATGATGATGTTGAGCAGCATGTTAAAGCCCTTTTTGGCGTATTCCACCGTTTGCGGGAAGACCCACGCGACTATCAAAAGCGGCATGATTGATACGACAACGCCAAGACGCATGGTGGCGTCAATTATCTTGAATGCGAATTGAAGCAACAGACAGAAGCCGGTTATCCATATCATCAATCCCGCAAGAAGCAAACCGGGGCTCGGCAGCCTTATTCCCAAAAAGACATTAGCATTCCAGGCATTGCAAATCATCGTAGAGCCGAGTGCCAGCGAGAAGGCGAGTTCCTTATAAAGCCCCTCGACCATACATTCCAGCGCCGCACGCGTTTGCGTGTTAAGCACTTTGCCCTCGGCACTCGCCTCCGCTTCGGTGATTTCGGGAATGTCGCAGTAGATAAGGTTGTTCAGCTTATCGGTATTTTTCTGTTCCTGCATGGCTTCAAGCGACTTTTCATATCTGGCGGTTTCAATAGCTTTAAGCGTCTTTGTCCCGACTACCATCGGCAAGGCCAAAGGATTGGCAGCATGAATAAGCGAGGCAGCAGTGGTTAAATCTATGCCGAAGGCCTCGTTTTGGCGCTTTTCCCGCTCCTCAAACTTTTCATCTTTGCTGGACGGGTCAAGCTGGTCCATGGTGGCGTTGAAGCTCGCGACTCCCGAATAGCCGGATAAAATCATCTGGTTAAAGCCCGCACCGAACTCGACAAGCGGGGAAATTATCCAATAACTCATGACGCTTACGGGTTGGAGCAAAAGCGCCGTGGCAAACATCACGCGGAAGAATACTTGACCGTTTTGATTCCAAAAGTCCATGGGCTCGGGAGGCTGGAAGCTTATGAAAACCTTGCCCACGCGGAAAGCAATCCAAAACGCCAAAATCATCGCCATTAAAGTGATGGAAGGATCGCGAATGTATTCGTAAACCGCACTACTCAGCAGGTTTATCGCATCAAATATTTTATAAAAGAGCGTGCAAATCCAGCACGAGCTAAGATGATCCTCAAGCACCGCCATACTGGAAGGACAAACGCCGAGCGCAAAGTTGACCAGGTCTTGCGAGGATTTTTCAACCCCTTTGCCAAAGTCTTGAAGCGCGCAATAAGCTTTCATAAAGAGATCTTCACTGTGGAGACATTCTTCGGAGCTGTCCGCAGCGACTTGCGCCTTTGCAAAGAACGGGCAAAGGGTAAGCGCGGCGCAGATTAACGCCCCGTAGTATTTGCCCAATATGTCTTTTACTCTTTGCATAGTGTCTTTCGTCCTTTTTTTCTTTTGTCCTTTTATACTCTCATTCTTTTATTTCTTTTTCATAAGTTTAGATGCACCCATTTGTGCCACCGTAGCACCGCCCTTTGCCAAATTCATCGTGCCGGAGCTGGCAACCTGGCTTAAGGCGTTGCCAACCACATCACCAAAGCCCGTAGAACCTACCAGCGAGTCGCTTACGCCCGAGAACTCTGCCGCCATCTTGTCGGTGGTGTTCGTGATTAAAATAGCGAAGAGGAAGCATGCTATCGCTGCCAAGAACGAGCGCCCGGAAAGGTTCAGCTGATCGTGTATCATATCAATGCGGTTAAGGTAGAAAAGCGTCCTTATATCATAGGTTTCCTCGGGCAAAACATCGGTATGCCCCACTTGGAAGGCTTGCATTACCAAAAGCATGGCCAGCGCCAAAATTATGCCCAGTATCAGAAATACGACAACCGCATGGACCAGCACCTTAACGGAGTTCTTCGCAAAAATGGCGGTTGAGGGGAAGATAAAGGCGACCAGCAACATCGGCATAACGGTGCATAAAACACCCAGTCTTAAGCACGCGTCCACCAGCTTGAAAGTAAATGCCAGCGACAGCAGGAAGCAGCACACCCAAATCAGCGCGCCGGCAAGCATCATGGGAATGTCGGGCAGAGCATACGAGCCGAACAAGGGAACTTTTAACACAAAAGCGGTTTTGCCATAGCACACCAACGCCGAACCCAAAGCATTGCCAAAGCCCATTTCCTGGTGCAGGCTTTCCACCATACACATAAAGGCGGCTTTGGATTCGGGAGTGAGCGCGCCGTAAATGGCGGCTTTGTTACCCGCGGCCTCGGCTCGGGAGATTATTTCCTCGGCTTTTTGACCTAACTGACTGGTGCAATCGTTAAAATATGCATTCGGACTTGCGTTACCGCCAAGCGTGCTTAGAGTTAAAAGACGTTCTATCTCGGCGATGCGGGCGGCGTTTTGTTCGTTCTTGCCCGGTAAAACACCGTCCTTTACCGACTTACAATATGATGCCAGCGCAACAGAGGCAGGTGCCATGGCAACAGAAGCGGGGTTAAGCGCGGTAGGCCCGGGAAGAATACCCGAGCAATCGAATCCTTTTAATTGCTTTAATTCAAGATGAAGCGCTTCTATATCCTCACGCGTTAAAGGTTCGGGCATTTCCACAGGCTCGCCTTCGTCGTTATAAATGGTGTGAGCCGCACCGAAACCCGCAATCTTTATCAGGTTCTCCTCGCCCTGCTCTTTGGTAAAGCCCTCGTTCGCGGCGGCAAAGCTTTGGGTGACAAGGCTGGTAAACTCGGCAGCCCCGCTGACAACGGGCGAGATTATCCACCTACCCACGAATTCGCCTATCATCGTGGAGCTTAAAATCACGGTTACGAAAATGAGCTTGAAAAGAACATGGCCGACCTTGGTCCAAAACTCCTCGGGAGATTGCGGCATTATAGAGCCGACATGGCCGATAAGCCTGTAGCCCAGCCAGATGATGAAAAGCACGAAGGCAAGCCAGAAAAACTCCATGCGCGAAGCTTCCCATACGGCAAAGGACAGTTCGTTAACGGCGTCCAGCACCTTATCTATTAAAAAGCATGACCAGCAATTGCTAAGGTAGCTTACCAAAAGCTCGGAGCTTGTGGGGCAGTCGCGGCCCAAGACATAGTTTATGTCCGAAGCTTGCTCGGATACGGGCTTTATTTCCGTTTCACTTGCAAGGCTTTCGTTAACATCGAGCACTTGACTTTTTATGGGAGATAAAATCGTAGCGCTGGTAGAGGTGGAAGAGTCCGCCGCCAAGGTCGTCTGACAAGGTAAAAATACCAGCGCTGCCAACAAAAATACTGCGGCTATTTTGGCAAAACGGCTCATATTTTTTAGTTCTCCCAGACGCTACTTAATCAAAGCTTAAATGATACTATAACACAAAAGGTAAAGAAAAAGTATTACAGTTTTTTGATTTTTTCGCTTTTTCGAGATTATTTTAGTGATAATCTTAAAAAAGTTATATTATTCTTAAGAAAGTGATACTATGCTGTGTCTTTATAATGACAGAAAATCGGAGATAAAATAATCATGGAACAAGGAGCCGTAGCACCTGATATAACAAACGAAGCCGCAAGCGCCGCTTTACCCGAAGGCGCAGATCAGATGGTAGCGACTTTATCGCAAAACATCACGGAGTTTTACGGCATTTTCATGCAGAGCCTGCACAAGGTGGTATCAAGAGAAGGCTTGACCTTGCCCGATACGATTCCTGCGCCCGAAGAGCTTAACGGCATCAACATTGACCATAGCGCCGAAGATTGCGACAAGGTTATGGATGCTTTCGGCAAAGCGGCAGAGTTTGCCAAGCAAAACGGCCTGACGGGACGCCTTTCTCCTAAAGAGGCAAACAATTTCGTGCGCGAACACGCTCATGAGGATTCTTTGGAAGGCGCAATGTTAAGGAAAGTTGCCGAGCTTAAATCCGCTATTGAGTTGGGCATGAATTTAAGACTGCGCTTGCTTGGCTTTTTGGATTTTAAAGAGAAAAAAGAAGAAATCCTTAACCCGCACTATGAAAAAAACGAAATTATAGAAAAGGCGGGAAGCGCCATCGAAAAGGCCGGATTCCCCGTCGACGGACGCAAGCTTATTCGCAATTACTTAAAGGCAGCGGAAATAGATGCAAAAGAAGCGTTTAAAACTTTGATTACCGTGCCGGCAACCTTTGCGCCCATTATGACAGATGCCGTGAAGAAGGGCTCTTTCCATGTCAACCCCGAAGAGGGAAGAAGAATCAACAGAGAATTAGCCTCTTTCCTTAAGAAATTAGAGATATGATTATTTATTTAGTGCAAAAAATAAACAAAAAGAGTGGATTTTTTGAAAACAGTGTGATATAGTATGCGATATAGTGGTTGTAACAGTTTAACTTTTTTCTTTTTTAGTTAGGAGTTTTTAAATGAGTGAAGAAGAAAAGACCCCGAGTTTGGAAGATACTGCCGGCGATGATACGGTTGGAAGCAGGAACCCGTTCTCTGATATAGAGCGAGCTTTTGCCACCATCCCTGATGGTGATGGCGATTGTGTCATTAGGCAAAAGGCCAGTGCTACTCCCGAAGAAGTGGAAAAAGCCACAAAAGCTTTGAAAGAAATGGGGTGGAGTTCTGCTCCTTCCACCGTAAAGGAAACGGATAAGGACGGTAAAGAGACAGATCTTCTCGTCTTTAGCCCCAAGTCTGCGGCCGGACTTTCTGACGGGGATGCCAGGATTGTGGACAGTTTCACTTCGTATATGTATGAGAAAACCGGTTCTATCTATAGCAAAGAGGAAGTTGCTCCCACGCCCGAAGCCAAAAGCGATATGGTTGCAGAGGAAGCTTTGGAACAGCAAGCCAAGGAACGCCTTTCCGATATAGAGGAAGCTTTCAGCATTGAACAAAATGAAAAAGGCGACTTGTTTTTAAGACAAAACCCCAAAGCTTCTCCCGAAGCCGTAGCGAAAGGTGAAAAAGCCCTCAGTGAAATGGGGTGGACTTCTGCTGCCACGACGGAAAAAGGGAAAGACGGAAAGGATCTTGTTACCTATAAGCCTACAACCGATAAAGAGACCGGATTTTTGACTGATTTTTATGTGTATGAGGAAACCGGTCACATTAACGGCGGGCTTGCCGCTGGTAAATCTGCCACCCTTATCGGCGGCGCGGGTGCGGGTAAATCCGCCACTCTTGTCGGCGGAGCCGGTGCGGGACAAAATACCGGCGTCATAAGCAGCAATAAACTCGGCAACGGAAATCCCACTTTAACCGTCGGTACCGACTACGGTGAAGGAAAGGATATCTATGAAAATAGAGTATCTAAAGAGTCAAAACCGTTGCCCGAGTGGATAACGCCTAACAGCGAGACTATGGGTGATTTCTTCGTTGACTCTTTCGTGGAAACCACCAGATGGATAAACCAAATCGTAAAGGTGATTCGTTCGTGGCGTCTTACTGATGATATGAATGAGAGTGCAGAAAGAGCCAGAACGGCCAGAGATGAGATTTTGGATAAGGATGCTAACCATCCGGGGCTTATTTCCAAGCTTGTAACGCAACTTCAAAATCGCGATGTTCAAAATGCGGAAATAACGCTCGAAACCATGAGAAAGCTTATTGAACGCACCGACGATAGGAATCTTGATAGGAAATCGGCCTTGAAGAGCCTTGATAAAATCGGTGCTGCTATTGAAGCCGAGAAAGCTAACCTTAGCAATCCTGCTTGCACATACGCCGGAAAACGGCTTGTTAACTCGATTGCCCAAGAAAGAGAGAACTTGGCGGTTGCTGTTGCCAACAAACGCAAAATCATGTCAGTGCCGACTGCGACCAAAAATGCACCTCCGATATCATCGTATACGAGAGGCGGGCGCGGGGCGCATACGCCTTAACGCTTTAGAGCTTGGCTTGGGTGCGCTTGGGTGCGGGTTTAATCGTGCGCGGGCGGGCTAAAAAAACAAAAGCAAAGGGGGGAGTTCCCCCTTTCTTTTTTGCTTGCGGGTTATATAATCCTTTTAAAGCCTTTTTAAGAGGCTTTAGAGGTTTAACTCGCTTTTAAAAAGAAAAAAGAAAGGAAGGGAAATGGATACCAAAATACTGATTGCAATCCCCGCAAGATACGCTTCGACTCGCTTTCCGGGCAAGCCGCTCGCTAAAATCGCGGGCAAAGAAATGCTGCTACGCGTGTGGGAAAATGCACGAAAAGCCGCAGGCTCGGCGCCCGATGTGCGGATGATTGTTACGGCGGAAGATGACAGGATAGAGGCCTTTTGCAATGACAAGGGCATTGACTTTGTGCGCACTTCCGATACTTGCAAAACCGGCACCGACCGCGTGCGGGAAGCGATTGCAAACCTTGGTATAGCGCCCTCTTTCATCATCAATCTGCAAGGCGATAACCCTATGTGTCCGCCATGGTTTGTGGAAGAAATGATTGCCGCCTATAAAAGCGATAATCAGGTGCAAATGGTTACGCCCGTTACGCGCCTTTCATGGGCAGAACTTGACGCTTTGCGTGAGGCGAAAAAGGTGACGCCCTTTTCGGGGACGACCGCCATTGTCGGCAAGGATATGAACGCTTTGTGGTTTTCTAAAAACATCATACCCGCCATACGCAAGGAAAAAGAGTTGCGAGAAGCGGCGGCGGCAAGCGGAGATAACCTTTCTCCTATATTCCGCCATATAGGTCTTTACGGGTATTCTTTAGAAGCGCTTAACGCTTTTGCGGGCTTGCCCGAGGGAGAATATGAAAAGCTTGAAGGGCTTGAGCAACTGCGCTTTATAGAAAACGGCTACCGAGTCAGGGTGGTGGTGGTGGACTATAAAGGCTATGGCTCGATGAGCGGTATCGATTCTCCCGAAGATGTTAAGCGCGCCGAAGAATTATTTGCCAAACATGGAGAGTTCTAATGATAAAGTTGATTATTGCCAGGCACGGCAACACCTTTAACAAGGGCGAAGTGCCTACACGCGTGGGAGCAAGGACGGACCTTCCTTTGGTAGAAAGCGGCAGAGAGCAGGCAAAAAAGCTGGGTGAATATCTGGCGAAGTTTGACCTTCTTCCCTCTAAAGTTTACGCCGCACCGCTTAAGCGCACTATGGAGACGGCGGCGGGCGCGCTTGAAGCCGCGGGGATAGCGGGCGCGGTGGCGGTAGAGCCTTTGGATATATTCACCGAGATTGACTACGGCCCCGACGAGAACAAGCCCGAGGACGAAGTCGTGGCTCGCGTAGGGCAAAAGGCGATTGACGAATGGAACGCCTTTGCCAAAGTGCCGGACGGCTGGAAGGTTGACCCCGATAAGATTATCCGCGACTGGAAGGACTTTGCGGGGAGCCTTGTTAAAGGCGGGGACGGAACGACCACAATGGTGGTTACCAGCAACGGGATTGCCCGATTTGCGCCTTATATCACCGGGGACTTTGACGCCTTTGCCGCGGCGCACGATATTAAAATCGGGACAGGGTGCTTGGCGATATTCCGCTTTGACGGGGCCAAATGGATATGCGAGGAATGGAATCTTAAGCCAAAGGAAAAGTTGGTTTAAGGGTTAGGGTTGGTTTATAAGTTGAAAAAGAAGAAGGGGAGCGTTATTCGCACACCCTTCTTTTTTCTTTTCCCTTCAAAATTTAAACTTATCACCTTATAAGCTTATAAACTAAACCTTTAAACCTTAACCTTATTTCCCTAGCGGCGGTCGCCGAAAAGGCTGATGAGCATAAAGAATAAGTTGATGAAATCAAGATATAAGGCAAGCGCACCCAAAACGGCCTTTGAATGCATAATGCCGGCACCGTCGGTCGCGGCGTAAGCCCTTTTTATTCTTTGTGTATCATAGGCGGCAAGCCCTATAAAAATGAACACGCCGATAATTGTATAGGCGTAGTAAAGCACGGGCGAGCGCAGGAAAAAGTTCACAACTACCGCCAAAATTACGCCTATCAAGCCCATTAACAAAAATGAGCCGAGCGAGGTTAAATCCCTGTGCGTGGTGCTGCCGTAAAGGCTCATGGCCGCGAACATTCCCGCCGTCACAAGGAAAATGCGGGTGATGCTTATGCCCGTATAGGTGAGCAGAATGCTCGCCAGCGATACGCCGAACAGCGCCGAAAACAGCATGAACATGCCAAAAGCCGCCTTTACCCTACCCCTTGCCAGCATCGGATTGATGATAAACACTAAAATCAGCGGGGACAGAATCGCTATAAAGCCCAAAGGGGAAAGAGTTCTGGCGTAACCGCCGTCAACGGCAACCTGATCAAAGAACCAGTCTTGCAAAGAGGTGTTCGCTATCAAAAAGCCTACAAACGCGGTCATTAACAGGCCGGTGGTCATATAGTTATAGACTTGGCTCATATACTTGCGCAGGCCTTGGTCCACTTTGGTTTTTGCCGAAAACCTGGCAATTTGCTCTATGTCTTCTTTTTCTGTCATTATGTTCTCCTTTAGTAATATTAAGAACTAATATGGGTGTCTTTTAGAAAAAAAGCAATAGTTTCCGTGTAGACATAATTGGTGTTGGTTTACATGCCTTCAAAATGTGCTATAAGGGAATAGTCTTTAAGTGATTACGGGGGAGAGCAATATGTTTGATAGAGCAAAACTGGGCGTTAAAGCCGGCGATCTGTATGTTAAGACTAACGGCATTGATTCGGTCTGGAAGGTTGAGCGGATTTTGGACTTTGGCGATATTCCTTTGCATGTGCGGCTGGTAGAGCAAGGCGGGAATAATCGCACTGCCACTATTTCCTATAACACCTTGATAGATACCAAGTTCTGGAAGCCTGCGGGACATGTCGGCGAAGGTGAAGCGGGTGAAGCGGACGCGGGTGCCTCTGTCCCTGCTGATGAAAACTAGCGCGCGGGCGGCACCAGATAGCTTTGCAACAGCAGAATAATGTATGGAGATATGTTTTCTGCCATTATGGCAGTGCCTTTTGCCGAAGGGTGAATGCGGTCGCGCAGGACTAAGTCGGCATTATTCTTTACATCAAACACACCTTTCATAAAGTTGGGATAGAATAAAACGCCCTCGGCGGTGGCAATCTTTTTAAAAAAGTCCTTGTCCGAGTTGTAGGAAGCAAGGTGCTCCGGCGGCTCTAATCCCGCCAGCAGGACCTTTATTCCCACATCTTTAAGCGCGCGGACAATGTCCAAAAGATTCCTTCGCGCAATCTCCATGGAATGCTCTTTTAAAGCATCGTTGGCGCCGAACTCAACAATGACGATGTCGGGGGCTTCCTCTATTACACTTGGCAGGCGGCGCAGA
>Ga0079305_1000420_pt1 | contig 94064 bp, 96 predicted proteins | sample LMS_cellobiose_e_FD_79183 | JGI IMG/M metagenome (GOLD analysis project Ga0079305, IMG submission 79183) | Rumen-fistulated moose microbial communities from Alaska, USA - LMS_cellobiose_enrichment | ecosystem: Host-associated > Mammals > Digestive system > Stomach > Rumen fluid ...
AGAGAGGCCAGCAGCACCGCCGCCGCGCCGGAGCAGGCTTCCCGTACCGCGTCGCCGCCCATGGCCGCCGCATGGCGCAGCAGCTCGCGCAGGACGCTCTCCCCGCCGGCGGCGTCCTCGACCTCCGCCCCCTCGAGAAGTTCCGCCGCTTCCTCCGGCAGCGCGGCGCGCAGCGCGTCCGCCGCGCTCCCCGCCGCCGCGGCCTTGCCCGCCAGGGCGAACGCCAGCGCCGCGACCAGGAGCCCTATCGTGAGTCGTTTCATATCAAACCAGCCCGTTGATCATACTGAAGACCGTCCTGATGACCGGCAGGGCGCAGTAAAGCGCGGCGGCGCTGCCCGCAAATTCCACGCCGCCGGCCACGGCCTTCATGCCCGCCTCGTCGCAAAGGTCCGCCGCGAAGCGGGTGACGGCCGCAAGCCCCACCAGCTTGAAAAGCGCCGCCGTGACCGCCGGTTCCACCGCCGTCTGCTCCGCCGCTTCGGAAAAAAAGGCCACCGTTTCCCGGATGGCGCCGGCCGACGCCAGCAGCACCGCCGCCACCGCCGCCGCGGCAACGGCGAGAGCCATGGCGGGGCTGTCCTTTTTGAGCAGCGCCCCGGCGAAAGCCGCCGTCAGCGCGATGCCCGCCGTCTTGAGGAGCAGGTCCATGGCTAAAAGCGGAACAGCGACTTGATGAGGTCGAAGAGCTTCGCGATCTCCTGCACCAGGATGACCAGCACCGCCACCAGCCCCGCGATGGTGGTCATGAGCGCCTGCTCGTCCCGGCCCGCCCGGCCCAGGAGCAGGTTCAGCACCGCCACCAGGATCCCCACCGCCGCAATTTTGAAAACAAGATCAACGTTCACGACTTATCCTTTCGTACCGTCAAATAAAGAGGATCACCGTAAAGACCCCCGCCGCGACGCCCATGAACGCGTGGAGCCGGGCGTCCCGGCGATACGCCGCCTCCGCCTCCGCGCGAAAGCTCTCCAGCCGGCGCAGCGCCCGGTCGATGGCCTCCGCCTGCCACGCGGCGTCATAGTGGCCCAGCGCGCCGCCGACGCTTTGGACGCTCTCCCGCTCCTCCGCCGTCAGCAGTTCGCCGCAGACCGTCTCCGCCGCCCGGCTCCAGATCGTGGAAAAGGGCAGGCTCCCGATCGCGCTCATGCCGCGGCACACCTCCTGAAAGAGCGGCCGCGCGGGCGTCTCCGCCCGCTCCGCCAAAAGCTCCATCACGTCCCGCAGCGGTGCGGCGGCGGAGCAGATCTCGCTTTTCATCATCCCGAAAGCGGCGATCAGCGCCGCCAGCAGACCGACCCGGCGGCGAAGACGCATGACGGCCCCCGCACCCACGGCGGCCGTTGCGCCGACGATCATCACGGCGCCCGCCAGCTTCACCATGCGCCCACCCCCTTCATCATGTGATAACGGCGTTCCCCGCCCTGCCGGCGGATGACCACCACGTTCTCAAACAGCCCGCCGCCCACGATCCCGCGGTACAGCGGCCGGCGCATCAGCTCGTCCAGATCGGCCGCGTGGGCCGTGGCCAAAAGGCGCACGCCGCAGTTCCCCGCCGCGCGCACCGCCTCCACGTCCGCCGGCGCCGTGATCTCATCCAGCGCGATCACCTCCGGCCCCATGGCCCGCAGCAGCATCAGCACGGCCTCCGCCTTGGGACAGCGATCCAGCACGTCCGTATGGCGGCCCACATCCATCTGCGCCTCGCCGTTCCAGACGCCGGCCACCTCCGACCGCTCGTCCGCCAGCGCCACGCGCAAGGGGCGGCGCGCGCCGTCCCCGTCGGACAGCTGGCGCACCATATCCCGCAGGAGCGTCGTTTTGCCGCCGCCCGGCGGCGAGATGATGAGCGTGGAGGCGAAGCCGTCCGCATAGGCCGCCATCACCCCGTCCGCCGCGCCGCGCACCTCCCGCGAGATGCGGATGACCGCGGAGGTCAGCGCGCGGAACGATACCGGCGCGCCGTCCTTCACCGACACGCTGCCGCAAAGCCCGATCCGGTAGCCGCCCCGCGTCGTGAGGAACCCCTCCCGCAGCTGCTCCGCCGAGGAATAGCAGGACGCTTCCGTCGCGATCTCCAGCAGCAGCGCAAGGTCCTGCCCCGTCACACGCTCGCGGCCAAGCGGCCGCTCCCCCGCGGGGAGCGCCGCGGCGGGCGTCTGGCCCACCCGGAGACGTATCTCCTCCGCCGCGGCCCGCTCCGCGTAGCCGGCCTCCCGCGCCGCCCGGCGCAGCCGCTGGGGCAGCAGGAGCACCGCGCCGTCGTAACGCCGCACCGCCTCGTCCGTCATGGCCGCACCGCCTTTCCCCGTTGTTCTGTTCCAGTCTATGAATGCCTGTCCCCGCATATGCAAAAAAACGGCGCCGCCCGAAAGGCGGCGCCGGTCCCGTTGACTCAGCTCACTCTTTGTATTCGATCCCTTTGACGAAGTTTTCAATCCGGTCGATCCCCTTGACGATGTTGTCCATCCCCGTGGCGTAGGAGCAGCGGAAATAGCCCTCGATCCCGAAGGCCACGCCGGGGACGGCGGCCACGTAGCCGTGCTTCAGCAGCGCGTGGCAGAAATCGGCGCTGCCGCCGATCTTCTCGCCGCAGAGCGTTTTGCCTATGTAGTCGCGCATGTTGATGAACACGTAGAACGCGCCGCTGGGCTCGAGACAGTGGAGCCCGGGTATCGACGCCAGCCGGCGGCAGAAATACTGCCGGCGCTCGTCGAAGGCCTCCTTCATCCGCTCCGTGGAGGTCTGTTCGCCGGTATAGGCCTCCAGCGCGGCGTACTGGGCGATGTTGCAGACGTTGCCGGTGGAATGGCTCACGTAGCTGGCCATCACCTTGGCGATCTCCTTGTTCGTCGCGGCGTAGCCGACGCGCCAGCCCGTCATGGCGTAGGCCTTGGAAACGCCCTTCATGACGATGGTGCGGTCGTGGATCGCGTCGCCGAAGGAGGCGATGCTGTAAAACCGGCCCACATAGGTCAGAGAGGAATAGATCTCGTCGTCGATGACGTAGATATCGTTGTCCACGATGACCTTCGCCAGCGCCTCCAGCTCCTCCTTTTCATAGAGCATGCCCGTGGGGTTCGACGGGTTGCAGAGGATGAGGCACTTCGTCTTGCCGGTGATGGCGTTCTGGAGCTTCTCCGGTGAGATCTTGAAGCGCTCCTCCTCCGTGGTGTCCACCACCACGGGGACGCCGCCCGCCATCCGGATCGCCTCGATATACGTGACCCAGTAGGGCGCCGGGAGGATGACCTCGTCCCCCGGGTTCAAAAGCGTCATCAGCGTCAGGAACAGCACGTGCTTCACGCCGCTGGAGACGCAGATCTGGAACGGCTCGTACACAAGACCGTGATCCGACAGCAGATGGTCGCAGATCGCCTGCCGCAGGGGCAGGATGCCCATGGTGTCGGAATAGAAGGTCTTGTTCTCGTTGATGGCCCGGATGCCCGCCTCCTTGATATGGTCCGGCGTATTGAAGTCCGGCTCCCCCGCGCTGAAGTTGACGACGTCCTTGCCCTCCGCCCGCATGGACTTGGCAAGGGCGTTGATGGCCAGCGTCGCCGACGGCGCGATGGCGGAGGCCGTTCTGGAAAGTTCTTTCATCGTGTGCTCTCCCGCAAAACTAAAATTACACCAATTATAGTCACGTTCATGCATTTTTGCAACTATATAAGCGCTTTTTTGTTAAAAAATGAATTTTTTAACAGTTCCAAAATGCATTTTTTGGCTAAAAAAACAAAAAAACGGGGGCTTTTCCGTTCGTTTGCCCCCGTTTTTTTGCACGCGCCGGTCAGAGGATGATACAGATGACGCCGCCGGCGCCCTCGTTCACGATACGCTGCAGCATGTTGCGCAGCTTCTCCTGCGCCTCCTCCGGCATCTTCTTGATCTTGGCCTGCAGCCCCTCGCTGGCGATGTCGTGCATGGACTTGCCGAACAGGTTGGACTCCCAGATACGGCCCGTGTCGCCCTCGAACTCCTGCAGCAGGAAGTTGATGATATCCTCGCTGGCCCGCTCCCCGCCCACCGCGGGCGAGACCTCCGTCTCGATATTCGCCATGATCATATGGATGGACGGCGCGGAGGCCTTCAGCCGCACGCCGTATTTGCCGCCCCGCTTGACGATCTCCGGCTCCTGGAGCACCAGCTCGTCGCCGGCGGGCATGACGACGCCGTAGCCCTTCTCCCGCACGTCGCGCAGCGCCTCCGCCACCCGGTCGTAATCCTTCTTGACGCCGGAAAGCTCCGTCAAAAGCGCCATCAGATCGCCGTCGTCCGCGATGGCGAAGCCGGATTCGCCGCTGATCGTCTCGAAAAACAGCTCCCGCGGCAGCCCGATCTCCACCGTCACGACACCGCGCCCCAGGTCCGTGTCCCGTATCCGGGCCGCGCTGACCGCCTCGCTCTCCCGCATGGCGGCGGCGAACGCCTCCATATCGCGTATCCTGGCCACCGGCTGGGCGTTCTGGCGGATGGCCGCGAAAAGGCCGCTCTTGATCGCGTGCTCCAGGGGCAGCGCGTCCACCCACGGCGGCAGGAACACGCCGAAGGAGCCGAGGGGGAACTCATAGAGGACGTCCTTCAGCAGCGCGGCGATCTCCGCCTCGCCCAGCGTGAGACAGTTGACCGCGGTGCAGGACACGCCGTACCGCGCCGCGATGGCCGCCGCCAGCGCCCGGGCCTCCTCCCCCGCGGGGTCCGCCGTGTTGAGCAGCACCGTGAAAGGCTTGCCCAGCGCCTGCATCTCCGTGATGACCCGCTCCTCGGCCTTTTCGTAGCTCTCCCGGGGCAGATCGCCCACGGTGCCGTCCGTCGTGACAATGACGCCGATGGTGGAATGCTCCGCGATGACCTTCCGCGTCCCCTCCTCCGCCGCCTGCTTCATGGTGATCTCCTCCTCGAACCAGGGGGTGGTCACCATCCGCGCCGCGCCGTCCTCATATTCGCCGATGGCGCCGTCCACCATATAGCCCACGCAGTCGATGAGCCGCACGGACACCTCCGCGCCGCCCTCCACGGCCACCGTGACCGCTTCCTCCGGCACGAATTTCGGCTCCGCCGTCATGATGGTGCGGCCGGAGCCGCTCTGCGGCAGCTCGTCGCGGGCCCGCTCCCGGACGAAGGCGTTATCGATATGGGGGATGACCAGCGTCTCCATGAACCGTTTGATAAAGGTGGATTTCCCCGTTCTGACCGGCCCCACCACGCCGATGTAGATGTCCCCGTCCGTCCTGGTGGCTATATCCTGATAGATCGATGTGTTGGTCATGCTGCCATCCTCTTTTCCATAGCTTTGTTGGTAGAGTGTATGACAAGCAGGTGCGGAATATGATACACGCGCAAAAAGACACCGGAAAAGCCCGCGCCTTTCCGGTGTCCTGCGTTCTGTATCGCCGGGTCCCTTACTGCGTCTGCATGACGCGGGACTGTTTCATTGTAGGCGCCAGCCAGCGTGTGCCGTCGATGAAAACGGCCAGCAGCAGCACGGCAAACACGGTCAGCAGACCGCGGGCGGAAAACGGCTTTGCTTTTTCTCCGTTTCGCCCATTCCCCTGTTCGTTCCTTACTTTTTCTTTTGATTTTTCGCGTAGATCACCGCGAGCCCGTACAGCAGCAGATCCTCGCTCTCGACGATCTCATGGCTGCAGAGGGGCACGATCTTCTTGGAAAGGCCGCCCGTGGCGATGACGGTCGCCTTCTCCCCCAGCTCCGCTTCCATATGGTCGATCATGCCGTCCAGCATATAGACCGTGCCGTAAACACAGCCGCTTTTCATGCAGTCCACGGTGTTCGTGCAGATCACGCGGTCCGGCGCCTCGAAGGAGACGCTGGGCAGCAGCGACGTATTGGCCGTGAGGGCATTCAGCGAAAGCCCCATGCCCGGGATGATCGCGCCGCCCCGGAAGGCGCCGTTCTTGTCCACCACGGTGACGGTCGTCGCCGTCCCCATATCGATGAGGATGAGGGGCGGTTCATAAAAGTGCAGCGCGCCCGCCGCCGCGACCACCAGGTCGCTGCCGGCCTCCGCCGGGTCGTCCAGCAGGATGTTGACCCCGGTCTTGATCCCGCTGCCCACGACCATGGCGTCGAGCCCGGTCGCCATTTTGACGGCCCGCTCGAGCGTGTTGTTGATCTGCGGCACCACGGAGGAGATGATGGCGGCGTCGATGAGCGTATCGTCGATCTCCGCGATCTTCATCAGCGTTTCCAGCGTGATGGCGTATTCCATTTCCGTTGCCAGCCGGTTCGTGGAGATACGGGAGGTGTACTTGATCTCCATCCCCTCCATGAAGCCGACCACGATGTGGGTGTTGCCGACGTCCAGCGCAAGCAGCATAATGTTACCTCTTATTCTTTCTTGCCTATCGCGATGAGTCTGACGATGATCGGGCTGAGCACCAGGTTGAACAGCAGCTCAAACAGGAAGTTGCCGCCGGCGAGGCCCAGGAACATATACCGAACCACGTTGTCGCCGAAGCCCATGGCCGCCGCCCATTCCGCGATCGTGCCCATGAAGAAGCAGACGCAGCCGATCAAAAACACGCCCGTATTCACCACCGGGCACACGACGGCCGCCGCCACGACGGCCAGCACGCGGTTCTTCCCCTCCAGCGCCTTGTAGACGAGGCCGGAGCACAGGCCCGCCAGGATACCCTTCGCGAACACGGTGATGACAGTCCCCAGCGGGTTGACGGCCAGGAAGGCCGCCGCGTCGCCCGTGATGAACACGGCGACCGCAAAAACAAAGCCCAGCCATGCACCGGCTGTGACACCGTACACGGCTGCGCCCACCACGATGGGGACCAACACGAGGGAGATGGAGAACACGCCGAAGCGGATGAACCCTCCCAGTACCTGCAGCACGATCACGATGGCCGTGAACAGTGCCAGTCCGACAAGTTTCTTGGTGTTGATCTTTTCCATTATTCAGTTCCTTTCTGCTGTCGCCTCCGTCAGGCAGAGTGCGGCGCAGTTATCATTATACACGATTTCCCATGCATTGCAAGTATCAATAAAACTTTTCCGGCTGACAGCCGGCCCGGGAGGCCTTGACCTCCAGCCGCGGGAATTCCTCCCGGATGAGGCGCGCCAGCTCCGCCGTGATGCCGTTCTCCGTGGGGAAGTGGCCCGCGTCGATGAGATTGACGCCGAGGTCCGCGGCGTCCAGGAAGACGTTGTGCTTCACGTCGGAGGTGATGAAGGTGTCGCAGTCCGCGTTGACCGCCGCCTGCAGCTCACTGCCGCCGGCGCCGCCGATGACCGCCACCTTGCTCACCCTGCGCCCCGCGTCCACGTAGCGCAGGCCGGCGGCCCCCAGCCGCTCCTTGACGAACGCCAGGTAGTCCGCGAGATCCATCTCTTCCCGCAGATAGCCGCAGCGCATGAGGCCGTAGAGCCGCCCCTCGTCGTCCACGCCCGCCGGATACGGCACGAAAGGCTCCTCCAGCCCCACCTGTCGGGCCAGCACCTCGTTCACGCCGCCGTTGGACACGTCGAGATTCGTGTGCATGCAGATGGCGGAGATGCCGTATTTGATCATCTTGATGACCTTGCGGCCGGTCAGATCGTCGTCCCGCACGGCGGAAAGAGCGCCGAAGATCACGGGGTGATGGGCCACGATGACCTCCGCCCCCATGCGTCTCGCCTCCTCGATGACCGCGTCCGTGATGTCGAGCGCCGTCAGCACGCGGATGACGCCCATCTCCGGAAAGCCGGCCAGAAGGCCCACGTTGTCGTAATCCTCCTTACGCGCAGAGGGCGCCAGCTTCTCCATATAGTCCAGGATGTCCTTGACCTTTACCATGTTTCCGTTTCCTCCTTCATCCGTTGAAAGCCCGCCAGCGCGAGCCTGACGTGGTCGTATTCGTCTACCGGCGGGTCGTCCTCCCGCTCAAGGCCCCGGAGCCGCTTCGTGAAGCGGGCGATGAGCTCGTCCAGATAGTCCGGCAGCAGCGGGTCGCGCTTTTCCATGAGCAGCCGGTCCGCATAGATCTCCGCGCAGGAGAAGGGCGCCCGGCTCGCGCCCCCGCGGACGACGAGGATGAGATACAGCTTGCCCGCGTCGCGCACGAGCTGCGCGTCCTCGATGGCGTAGCCGCTGCCGTCCAGCCAGTTGGCGAGCTCCCCCGTCTTCGACTGGGGCTGCAGGATAAGCTTCACGCCGTTTTTTGTCCAGGGCGCCGCCGCCAGGATGTTCCGGATCGTCTCGCCGCCCATGCCGGCGAGGATGACCGTGTCGAAGTCCTTCCCCAGGCCGCGAAGCCCGTCCGCCAGCACGAAGGCGATCTTGTCCGCCGCGTCATGTTCCGCCGCGAAGGCGCGCGCGCTTGCCAGCGGCCCCGGGCGGATGTCCGAGGCCGTGATCCGCTCCGCGCCGCCCCGCTGGGCGAGCCACACCGGGATGTGGCCGTGGTCCGTGCCCACGTCCGCGATCCGGCGGCCGTCCGCCGCGTGCGAGGCGATGGCGGCCAGTCTTTTGGAAAGTTTGACCATATCTCGCTCCGGCAAAAGAAAAGGCGGACCTACCGTCCGCCTTTCCGTTCTCATCGTTCAGGCCTGGGCCGCGACGAACGTGTTCAGCTCTTCCAGAAAGTCGTCCGCGTTGACGCCGTGGACCGCGCAGGCTTCCTCGATGGTCTCGCCGCTGGCCATGGCGCAGCCGAGGCAGTGCATGCCGATACCCAGGAAGATGGGGGCCGCGTTGGGGGCCTTTTCCAAAACTTCCGCGATGACTGTATTCTTGTTGAACATAGCGTTCTTTCCTCCTTCTTTGGTGTATAGCTATTATACCCGCTGTTTCCCCGTTTTTCAACAGGAAAGTGAAAGATCCCCCGAAAAAGCAAAAAGCGAAGGCCGGAGCCTTCGCTTTTTTGTTCGGTCGTTTACAAAACGAGCCACGGGAAAAGCAGACTCAGATGGTGCCCGCTTCCTTCATCTTCGCAAAGCATTCGCTGCAATAGACCGGTCTGTCGGACTTCGGCTCGAAAGGCACTCTGGCCTCGCCGCCGCAGGCAGCGCAGGTGGCCGTGAAATACTCACGGGGACCACGGGCCGCGTTCTTGCGGGCGTCACGGCATTCCTTGCAGCGCTGGGGCTCGTTCTGGAAGCCACGCTCTGCATAGAATTCCTGCTCACCGGCGGTGAACACGAATTCCTTGCCACACTCTTTGCACACTAAGGTCTTGTCTTCGTACATGATTGCTCCTCACTTTTGAGTAAATATCTCGCCCTTTGGGCTTTATTTGCGTCAGCTTGCGCTGATTACGCCGACATTAAAGGAACTTCGCCAGCTTTTTCCGGATACGCTGCACCGCGTTGTCCACCGATTTCACGGACTTGTCCGTGCGGGCGGCGATATCAGCGTAGGACATGCCCTCCAGATAGTATCCGAGGACTTCGTTTTCGAATCGGGAAAGAGATCCGCTGCCTTGGCCGGTTATCTCGTCGGTAAGCTCTCTTGTGATAACAAGCTCTTCCGGATCTCTCAACCAGCGGGCTGTTCCGGTCGTGCGGCTTTCATCAAAAAGAGGAGACTCCAGGGAAAGGGATTCGTTGAGCGGGGAATGCTTGGAGCGGGTCGCCGTTTTGATGGCCGAGTAAAGACGGCTGCGGATACAAAGCTCGGCGTACGTCCTGAACTTCGCGTCCCGCGCCGGGTCGAAGCGCCGTATGGCGGACAGAAGGCCCATCATGCCTTCCTGGATGAGGTCGTCCCCCTCCGCGCCCACAAGGAAATACGGCCTTGCGCAGGCCCGCACCAAAGGCGCGTAACGCTTCACCAGGGCCTCTTCCGCGTCGACGTCTCCGGCCGCGGCCTGACGCCACAGCGCTTCATCGGGAATGGTATCGTTTCGGTACATAGCACAGAATGGCCCCATCATCCATTGTCGATTACAGGCATTATATTGATTTTCGCCGTTAAAGTCAAGCCATTTAATGTAAAAACGTTTACAAAAACTTTACATTTTTCGTTTTTTATCAAAATTTTACTGGAAAATCGAGGTCTGTCCTGTCCCCGCGCCCTCCGGCGGCTGCAAGCCGAGGTGCCCGTAAGCTTTTTTCGTGACGCAGCGGCCCCGCGGCGTGCGGATGAGATACCCCTGCTGCAGCAGGAACGGCTCGCACACGTCCTCGATGGTGACGGCTTCCTCGTTGATGGTGGCGGCGATGGTCTCAAGGCCCACCGGCCCGCCGCCGTAATACTCGATGATGCTGCGGAGCAGACGCCTGTCCATGGCGTCCAGCCCCTCCCTGTCGATCTCCAGCCGGCCCAGCGCGTCGTCCGCCACGGCGCGGGTGATGAGCCCGCCGCCGTACACGTCGGCAAAGTCGCGCACGCGGCGCAGCAGCCGGTTCGCGATACGGGGCGTGCCGCGGCTGCGGGAGGCGATCTCGTAAGCGCCGTCGGCGTCGGCCCGGACGCCCAGGATACCGGCGGAGCGCTCCACGATCTTCTTCAGCTCCTCCGGCGTGTAGAGCTCCAGCTTCAGATCGATGCCGAACCGGTCGCGCAGGGGCGAGGAAAGCTGGCCGGAGCGCGTCGTGGCGCCCACCAGCGTGAACTTTTTCAGCTCGAGACAGATGGAGGTGGCCGCCGGCCCCTGGCCGATGATGATGTCGATCTGCCGGTCCTCCATGGCGGGATAGAGGATCTCTTCCACGGCGCGGTTCATGCGGTGTATCTCGTCGATGAACAGGATATCGTTCTCGTTCAGATTCGTCAGCAGCGCCGCGAGGTCCCGCGGCTTCTCGATGGCGGGACCGGAGGTCTTGCGGAGCGCCACGCCCATCTCGTTGGCGATGATGGCGGCCAGCGTCGTTTTACCGAGGCCCGGAGGGCCGTGGAGCAGCACGTGGTCCAGCGGCTCGCCGCGCTGTTTGGCGCCCGCGATGAACACCTCCAGATTGCGCTTCGCCTTTTCCTGCCCGATGTATTCCGGCAGTGTGCGGGGGCGGAGGCTCCACTCCCCCTCGTCGTCGCCGGTGTACGCCGTGGTCATCACCGGCTCTTCATGCTCGCGTATCGTCTCGGTCTCGCTGAAATCGATGGCCATCCGCTCACCCCTCCTTTACGGAGCCTTTGAGGACGAGCCGGATGATCTCCTCCACGCTCTTCCCCTTGATATCCATGCCGCGCAGCGCGGCGTTGATCTCCGGCGTGCTGTAGCCCAGCACGGTCAGCGCCGCGGCCACGTCCGCCAGCTTCTGCCCCTCCGGGTCGCCGCCCGCCGGCCGGACGACCGGCGACGACGCGCCGATATCGTTCTCCTTCTGTATCTTGTCCTTCAGTTCCAGGATGATCCGCTGGGCGATCCGCTTGCCGATGCCCTGCGCCGCGGTGAAGACCTTTTCGTCCTCCGTCACCACCGCCATGGCCACGTCCTCCGGCGTGGCCGAGGACAGGATGGACGCCGCGCCCTTGGGCCCCACGCCGGACACGGAGAGCAGCTGCTCGAAGCAGCGCTTCTCCCGCTCGTCCGCGAAGCCGTAGATGTTGAAGGCGTCCTCCTTCACGTCGCAATAGGTATAGAGCCGCGCCCGCTTGCCCTTCTCGATGCGGGAGAGCGTGTTCAGCGTCGTATAGCAGCAGTAGCCCACGCCGCCCGTGTCGATCACGGCCAGGTTCGGCCCCGTGACGGTGACCGTTCCTTCTATATAGTAGAACATACGTTGTTGCCTCCTATGTTCATCATGGATGTGGAAAAGCGCGCGTGGCAGATGGCCAGCGCCAGCGCGTCCGAAGCGTCGTCCGGCTTCGCCGCCTTCTCCATGCCGAGGACGCGGCGGACCATCTCCATCATCTGCTTCTTGTCGGCCCGGCCGTAGCCCGTCAGCGCCTGCTTCACCTGCAGGGGGGTGTACTCGAACATGGGTATCCCCTTCTCCTGCCCGGCCAGCACGATGACGCCGCGTCCGTGCGCCACGGCGATGCCCGTGGTCAGGTTCGTGTTGAAGAAGAGCTCCTCGATGGCGATGGCGTCTGGCTTGAACAGGTCGATGAGCTCCAGCATGTCCGCGTGGATCCGCTCCAGACGCACCGAAAGGGGCAGGCCCGCCGGCGTGGTGATGGCGCCGCAGCGTATCAGCGTCTGCTTCGCGCCCTCGGCGCGTATCGCGCCGAAGCCCACCGTCGCTATGCCCGGGTCTATCCCCAAAATGACCGCCATGGTCCCCATCTCCGTTCCGTAAAAAGGCGCTTTGTCATACGGCGTTATTTTACCACACTTTTCCCATAATTGACAATAATAAAACACACCGCCGCTCCGCGCGCATAAACTGTACTGACGTACCCAATGATGGACCCGTTGATCAACGACCACAAGAAGGAGGAAATCAAATGGCAACAAGGGTCACACCGGGACCGGTCCAGAACGGAGACTTCATCCGCGAGGCGGTCTGTGTCCATACGAACAAGATATACGATTCCTGCCGCGATAAGGATTGTCTGGAGGATCTGCGCCTTTATCCCACGGAGGAAGCCGCGCCGCTCATCGCCGCCGCGGGGAGCCTCCGCGCCCGCTCCGCCGCGCTGCTCTACGTAGGGGTGGACGTGGAGGCCGTCCACTTCAACCGCGGCTACTACGCCGTCAACACCACCTATTACTACGACGTGCGGGCCGACGCCTACACCGCCGGCGCCCGGGGCGCGGAGATACGCGGCCTCGCCGCCTTCACCAAGCGCGTCATGCTCTTCGGCAGCGAGGGGAACGCGAAGATCTTCTCCTCCGCCGAAACGCCGACGACGGAGACGCTGGGCGCGGCGAACCTGCCCACGGCGTACGTGGAGGCCGTGGACCCCATCGTCCTGGACGTCAAGCTCGTGGACGTCGACCCCGACGTACCGGTCGAGCGGGACGTCATCGACGTGCCGGAGGTCGTGCTGGCCGCCTTTGACAGCCCCATCGTCCTGGAGGACACCGCAACGCGGCGGGTGCTCGTCTCCCTCGGCCAGTTCTCGCTCGTCCGGCTGGAGCGCGATTCCCAGCTCCTCATCCCTACATACGATTACTGCATCCCGGAAAAAGACTGCGACGGCGCCGATCCCGGCGATCCCTGTGCCGTTTTCGCCCAGGTGAACTTCCCCGTAGACGAATTTTTCCCGCCCGACACGCTGACGATGCCCGACGGCTATCGCGAGGCGCTGGGCGCGCAAGGCAAATAAGACCCGGAGACAGACGGCGCGCCGGCCCGTCTGTCTTCCTTTTTTCTTGACTTTTTCCGCCGATTGCCCTACAATGGCGCATATTATTGGAATCGGAGGTGAGCGGGATGAGTTGTTTCATTCCCCAAGGCTACGAACCTATTCTCAACATCTACGACACACAAAAGGCCATCGGTCTGCTGAAACGGATCTTTGAGGACAATTTCAGCGGCAAGCTCCATCTGCGCCGCGTGTCCGCGCCTCTTTTTGTCATCGGCAACGCCGGTCTGAACGATGATCTGAACGGGGTCGAGCGGCCCGTGACCTTCGATATCCCCTACGCCGGCAAAACCGGCGAGGTGGTGCACTCCCTGGCCAAGTGGAAGCGGCTTGCCCTGTACAACTACGGCTTCTACCCCGGCCACGGGCTCTATACCGACATGAACGCCATCCGCCGGGACGAGGAGCTGGACAACCTCCACTCCATTTACGTGGACCAGTGGGACTGGGAAAAGGTCATCAACCCCAACGAGCGCACGCTGGAATACCTGAAAAGCACCGTGCTGGACATCGCGGACGCGCTGTACGACACCTGCCGCACACTGTGCTCGCTCTTCCCCGCGCTCAGCAACGACCTGGAAAAGAACGTCACCTTCATCTCCAGCCAGGAGCTGGAGGACATGTATCCCGACAAGACGCCCAAGGAGCGGGAGGATCTCTTCCTGCGGGAGCACCGCGCCGCCTTCATCACCCAGATCGGCAAAAAGCTCCGCTCCGGCCAGCGGCACGACGGCCGCGCCCCGGACTATGACGACTGGGAGCTGAACGGCGATCTGCTCTACTGGGACGACGTGCTGGGCTGCGCGCTGGAGATCTCCTCCATGGCCATCCGCGTCGACCCCGCGTCGCTGGACAAGCAGCTGACCGAGGCCGGGTGCGACGACCGGCGTCAATATGAGTTCCACAAAATGCTGCTGGCGGGCCAGCTGCCTCTCACCATGGGCGGCGGCGTCGGCCAGTCGCGCCTTTGCATGCTGCTGCTGAAAAAAGCCCATATCGGCGAAGTCCAGTCCTCCATCTGGGATGACGAGACGCTCCGCGTCTGCGCCGAGGCCGGGCTGAAACTGCTCTGATACACCGTGAAGACGGCGGGCATCGTGCCCGCCGTCTTTTTTTGCGCAAAAAGCTTGACAAGGTTGTCTACATGTTGTAGAATACGCTTGTCTACAACTTATAGACACAAGGAGACACCATGAACGAAGCAAGACTCGGCGCGGTGGAAACGCGCTTTGCCCACATCGTCTGGGACCACGCGCCCCTCACCACCGCGGAGCTCGTCCGCCTTTGCGAGCAGGAGCTCGCCTGGAAGCGCACCACCACGTACACCGTGCTGAAACGCCTGTGCGAGCGCGGCCTGTTCAAAACGGAGAACAGCGTCGTTTCCGCGCTGGTATCCCGGGACGAATACTATTCCTCCCAGAGCACCCGGTTCGTGGAGGAGCATTTTTCCGGCTCCCTGCCTGCCTTCGTCGCCGCCTTTACGTCGAAACGCGCTCTGTCCGCCGCGGACGTGGCGGAGCTGCAGGCGTTGATCGACAACTACGGAAAGGAGTCATGAGATGAGCGCGCTGTTCCTGAAGCTGCTCAACATGAGCATCAATGCCGGCTGGCTGGTGCTGGCTGTCGTCGTGATACGCATGCTGACGCGCAAAGCCCCCAAGTATCTCCACTGCGTGCTGTGGGCACTGGTGGCGCTGCGGCTCGTCATGCCGTTCTCGCTGCCGAGCCCGACCAGCGTCCTCCCCACGGCGGAGCCCGTGCCGCCCGCCGTCGTATACCGTGCGGAGCGCGCCGTTCCCGCGCCGACGCTCCAGACCGTGCCGACCGTTCCCAACGCGCCGGCAACAGTGACGCCCGCGCCGCAAACGGAACCGGAAATGCCGGCGACAGCGACGCCCGCGCCCGCGTCGCCGCTGGATATCGCGGCCGTCGTATGGCTTTCGGGGTGCGGCCTCATGGCGCTCTACGCCCTCGCGAGCTATCTCCGTCTCCGGTACCGCGTCCGCGCGGCCCTGCTCCTGCGGGAGCGCGTCTGGCTCTGTGATGAGATCGACACGCCCTTCATCCTGGGCATCGTACGCCCGCGTATTTATCTGCCCTCCGCCATGGACGGCGACAGCATGGCGCACGTCTGCGCCCATGAAGAGGCCCATCTCAAGCGGCTCGACCACCTGTGGAAGCCGCTCGGCTTCCTGCTGCTGGCGGTCCACTGGTTCAACCCGCTGGTGTGGCTCGCCTATATCCTCCTCTGCCGGGATATCGAGCTCGCCTGCGACGAGCGCGTCATCCGCAGCATGGACGCGGAGGCCATTCGCGCCTATTCGCGGACGCTCCTCGCCTGCTCCGCGCCGCGCCGCCTCGTCTCGGCCTGCCCCCTCGCCTTCGGCGAAACGGGCGCCAAGGCGCGTATCAAGGCCGTGCTCAACTATAAAAAACCGGCGTTCTGGATCATCCTCGTCGCCGTTGTCGCCTGCGTGGCCGCCGCCGTCTGCTTCCTCACCGATCCGAAGCAGGACGAGCCCGACCTCTCCCTGCTGAACTATAAGCAGCTGGCCTCCGTGGCCTATCAGACGGACGGCCTGGACGTGGAGACGGACGGCCTGAACGGCCGCGACCGCATCGCCGGCCCCGTCATCGGCCGCTTCCTCGACGGCGCCGAATGGACGCGGCAGACTGAGGACATCAGGCCGGACGGCGGCGCCGATATCCGTATCGCCGTCGGCGGCAACGATCTTTGGCTTTACAGCGCCCTGCCGGACCTCGCCGTGATCACGGACGACACGGGCGGCGTCCGCTGCTACGCAGCCCCGGGCGTCTACGACGCGGCCTACGCCCTGCTGCTCGCCAACGCTTACCGCTCCGTCCCGCTGGAGACGCCTCTGCCGGAAACGGCCCTGACGAAATACCTCAAGACGCTCACCGCGGACGATGTGGAGCCATGGCGGGCCCCGCTCAACCCCGCCGTCACCAACGAAACGCTCGTCGCGGCGCTGAACGGAGCCGCGGACAAGCGCGTCGACGAGCCGAACATGACGATGAACGGCTCCTGGTACGATATCGTATGGAGCGTCGATCTGGATATCAAGGGCGCCGACGACGGCGAGCCCGCCGGCTCGCTCCATCTCTTCGCCGGCTACCGCGAAAACCTTGTGGAGGTCTTCGGCAGCGGCTCGCTGCCCTCCGGCCGCGCGGTGCTGGAGGATGAGACGCTCTACCGCCTGGTCCGGACGGCATACGACTCCCCCGCCGGCACCATCGACCCCGATTACGCGCTCTATCGCGACGCCGTGGAAAAACGCCTGCAGGAGAGCGTCACCGGGGAGATCGTCGGCTATGAGGTGCGCGGCTTCGCCAAGGTCGCGGAGAACGCCCGCCTCCACGCCGTCGTCTATCTCCTTGACGCCGTCTTCTTCGCCGACAAGCCGGAGAACATCGTCCTCGCCGGCGGCGCCTACGTGGACAGCGAGTTCACCATCCACGGCCGGATATGGGATCCTTTCCTCGTCGTCGTGGACGGCAGGGCCGCGGGCTTCGTCTCCTGGGAATCCGTGGGCGACGGCGGCGTCTATCTCGACCGCTACGCCACGGCTGACGATCTCGCCGCGGCGGCCGCCGGCGAGCTGCGCCCGACGCTCGACCAGTTCGCCGACGAAACCAAGATCAACGTCGCGCTCCGGCCCACGGAGCGCACGGATATCGACGGGTACGGCTATTACGCGCCCGCCGACCAGGCGGCATGGCGCGCGGCGTGGGACAAGGCATACGCCAAACGGGTCGTCCTCTCCGGTACGCCCAAGGTCCTCGATCCCGCCAACAGCACCGGTATCCTGATCAAAGACGGCGACACATACATGTTCATGATGCAGGACGGCTCGCTCGTCATCTACGGCAGCCCGGATAACTATCGCATTCCCGCCCGCGACGCGGCGGAGCTCACCGCGCTCGCCCGCGGTGTGGCGGACGACTTCGGTATCGCCCCCGTGGAGCCCGCGCGGCTCAAGGGCATCACGCGCCTGACGCTCGATCTCCGCGGCGGCAGGACCTACGTGCTGGAGGACGCCGCCTCCGTCGCCAAGGCGGAAGCGATCCTCACCTCCGCCAAACCCTACGGCGGCATGAGCGGCTGCTGGTTCACCTCGCTCGTCTACGTGGAGCTGGCGGACGGCCGGACGGAGGTCATCTCCGTCGCCACCGACAGCTGCGGCTGTTATCTTTCCGACGGGCTGTGCTACGACTGGCGCGGCGACAACAGCGAATTCTACGCGCTTTTCGGCCTGGACGATATCACCGCATTCCTGCTGGGCGAATAAAAAAAGAAGCCCCGCGGCTGTGGCCGCGGGGCTTCTTTTTATCGTTTTCGTCAGCTGATCGTGACGCTGCCGTTGCTCTGGGAAGCGATACAGACGTAGCTGTTCCCCCGCTCCAGCGTGATGGGCTCGCCGCCCTCGTCCGTGAAGACGAAGGGCTCCGTGGCCGAGGCCTTGCTCCAGCTGATGGGGATGACCTTGCCGTTGCAGGCGAAATAGCCGCTGCCGCTGCCCACGAGGCCGATACGCAGCCGCCCCTTGCCGTCGATGACCTTGACCGGCGCGAAAAGCACGATAACGTTTTTCGTCATGACCTGCTCGCCCGTGTCGCCGTCGGCGTATTCGCCGCCGTACTGGCTGATGGCGTAGGCGTTCACGCCGCGCAGGAAGACGAACTCCGTCGCCTTGCCGCTGGTCATGTCCGCCACGATCCGGTAGGCGTCCTCCCCCTCCAGCGCCACGTTGTCGTCAAAAGTGAGGTTGAAGCTGTACCCGTCGTTATGCGTCATGCGGTAACCGCGCCCCTCGGCGTAGCCCGCCACCTCGTCCGTTTTCAGCATGAGACTGTGCTCGAAGCCCAGATTGCTCCTGCGCCACGCGTCGCGGTAGAACACGTCGTTCACGTTCGGGCCGTGCACGCCGTCGATCCGCTCCACCTTGCGGGACTTCAGCTGAGCATACGCCTCGTCGCTGCCGCCGGCATGGATGTAGAGCGCGTCGAACCCCTGCGCGATGTCGATGAAATACGGCCGGGAGCTGCGCACGCTGCCCACGCGCTCCACCGCGGTGATATCCTGATAGATGGCCAGCATCCGCGTGATGGCGCCCTCCACCGGCACCTCGAAAATGATATCCGCGCCGCTGGTGCCGCACTGGGGCTGCGCCTTTTTGATGTTGTTCACCATGACGGCACAGGGCCTGTTCATGGCGATGTCCGTCTCGGTGACCATGCCGGTGAGCGGGTTATAGAACACCGGCTCGGGCTCTGGTTCCGGTTCAGGCTCCGGCTCCGGCTCCGCGCCGGGCTCCGGCTCGGGCTCGGGTATCGGCTCGGGCTCCGGCGTCGGCTCCGCGACGGGCTCCGGCTCCGGTTCGGGCGCCGGCGCTTCGGCGCAGCCGGACAGCGTCACAGCCAGAAACGACGCCGCCAGCGCGACGGCCAGGATCAGCGCGATCAGTCTCGTTCGTTGGGAAGAAAACACAAACACCGTAAAGGCTCCTTTAATATCGTTTCGCCCTTATATTAGTCTTTTTCTCCCCGCGTGTCAAATCCTGTCGAAAAAAGGATAAGGTATTGTTTTACGGCGGAAAATAGACTATACTTTTAACAAAACAGCATGAAAGGAGCGGTCTTTGTGGAAAAAAGGCTCGGTTTTATTCACGATAAATTCGATATAAAAGTGCTCATCCTGTTCATTTTGGGCCGTCTTTCCGACGCCGTCTCGCTGGAATCCCTCGCCGACATCACCATGCTCTGCGACGACGGCATCAGCTATTTCGACTTTGCGGAATGCCTCTCCGACCTGCGGGATTCCGACCACGTCTCGGAAAAGGGCGGGCGCTATCTCATCACGGACAAGGGCCGCGAGAACGGCGAGATCACCGAGTCCGGCCTCCCCTACTCCGTGCGGGTGCGGGCGGAACGCTCCGCCGCGGCGCTCGCCCACATGCAGAAGCGCAGCGCCATGATCACCGCCACCCACAACGCCCGCAGCCAGAGCGGCTACAAGGTCGAGCTGGCCATGTCGGACGGCGTGGGCCCCGTGATGAAGCTGGAGCTTTTCGCCGCGGACGAGAAGCAGGCGGCGCTGATGGAAAAGAACTTCAAGGCCGACGCCGAAAGCCTCTACGACCGGCTGCTGGAAACGCTCACCAGGAGCTGACAAAAAACAAAAAAAACGCCCCGACCGGCCGGTCGGGGCGTTTTGCCGTGTTTATCTTTCTTCGATGGGCACGATGTGCTGCGCGTCCTTGTAGATATGCTTTTCCGGGATGACGCCGCGCACGCAGGACGTGGGATAGACGCGGGAGCCGCGGCCCACCACCGTGCCCGGATTCAGCACGCTGTTGCAACCGATGTCGCAGTTGTCGCCGAGGATGGCGCCGAACTTGCGGCGGCCGCAGTCAAAGGCCTCCGCCCCGTTGTGGACGACGACGTTTTTGTTGTCCGCCTTGACGTTGGAGAGGATGGAGCCCGCGCCCATGTGGGCATGGAAGCCCAGCACGGAATCGCCCACATAGTTGTAGTGCGGCACCTGCACGCGGTCGAAGAGCACCGCGTTCTTGATCTCCGTGGAGTTGCCGATCACGCACTCATCCCCGATGAGGGCGCTGCCGCGGATGAAAGCGCACTGGCGCACCTCCGTCTTGTGCCCGATGATGCAGGGCCCCTTGATGTAGGCCGAGGGGAACACCGCGGCGTCCTTCGCGATCCACACGTCCTCCGCGGGGTGATCGAACTCCTCCTGCGGGAGCGTGGGCCCCAGCGCCAGGATGAAGTCCTTGATATCGCCCAGGATCTCCCAGGGATACTCCGTCTTTTCCAGCAGTGGCTTCGCCAGCGTTTTGGAAAGATCGAGTATGTCAGCCGTTTTCATCATAATGCCGTTACCTCGCTCTTATTTGATCAGGAAGCCTTTTTTGTCCATGGCCGCGATGATGGCGTCCACGTTCTGCTCGCACTCCGCCGGGGTGGGCGCTTCCGCCATGACGCGTAGCACCGGCTCCGTGCCGCTCTTGCGGAGGAGCACGCGCCCGTGGTCGCCGAGCCGCTCGCCCGCCGCCGCGACCTCGGCCTGCACGTCCGCGTCGGCCAGCGTCGCGTCCTTATCGGTCACGCGGACGTTCTTCAGCACCTGCGGGTACATGGTCACGTCCTTGTGCAGCTCCGACAGCGGGAGCTTGCGGTCCAGCATGACCTGCATGACCTTGATGGCGGTGATGAGCCCGTCGCCCGTGGTGGCGTACTTGGAGAAGATGATGTGGCCGGACTGCTCCCCGCCGATGAGGTTGCCGTATTCGCGCATGTTCTCCCAGACGTACTTGTCGCCCACGGCGGTCTTTTCATAGCCGATACCGGCGGCATCCAGCGCCTTGTAAAGGCCGAAGTTGGACATGACCGTGGTCACGACCTTCGTGTCGCCCAGCATGCCCTTGTCGCGCATGTAGAGGCCGCAGAGATAGAGGATCAGATCGCCGTTGACCAGCTCGCCCTTTTCATCCACGGCGAGGCAGCGGTCCGCGTCGCCGTCGAAGGCGAAGGCGATATCCAGCTTGTTGTCCTTGACATACTGCTGCAGGCCCTCGATATGGGTCGAGCCGCAGTTCAGGTTGATGTTCAGGCCCGTCGGCGCGTTGTTGATGACGTAGGTCTGCGCGCCCAGCGCGTCGAAAACGCTCTTCGCGATCATCCACGTGGAGCCGTTGGCGCAGTCGAGACCGACCTTGATGTCCTTGTAGGAATGGGTCGCCAGCGAGATAAGATAGCCTATGTAGCGGTTGCGTCCGGCGGCATGGTCCACCGTGCGGCCGATACCATCCCGCGTGGCGTAGGGCACCTCGGGCTCCTCGCCGTCGATGTACCGTTCCACGAGCTCCTCCACCGCGGGGTCCATCTTCTCGCCGTTGCCGTTCAGCAGCTTGATCCCGTTGTCGTGGAACGGGTTGTGGCTCGCCGAGATCATGATACCGCAGTCGAAATCCTCCGTCCGCGCCACATACGAAACGCTGGGCGTCGTCGTGACGTGGAGCAGGTAGGCGTCCGCGCCGGAGGCCGTAAGCCCCGCGGCCAGCGCCGCTTCATACATGTAGCTCGACCGGCGGGTATCCTTGCCGATGACGATCTTGGCCTTGTGCTCCCGGCCGTAGTACCAGCCGAGATAGCGGCCTATCTTGAACGCGTGTTCCACGGTGAGATCAACGTTCGCCTCGCCGCGGAAACCGTCCGTACCGAAATATTTTCCCATGCGTTGCTCCTTTCCGCCGCTTACAGAAGCGAAGCGGCCTCCTCATCAAGATAGACCGTAACGAAGGGGTGCAGCTGCAGGATGGACGCCGCGCACTGTTCGTCCACGTCGCCGACGATCATGTCGCGCACGGCCTCCGCCTTGTTCTTGCCGAAAGCCATCAGGATGATGGCGCGGGCGTTCATGATGCTCTTGATGCCCATGGTGACCGCCTGGGTGGGCACCTCGTCGATGGAACGGAAGAAGCGGGCGTTGACCTCCCTCGTGTTCTCCGTCAGATCGACGACGTGGGTGATGGAGCCGAAGGGCGTGCCCGGCTCATTGAAGGCGATGTGCCCGTCGACGCCGATACCGAGGATCTGCAGATCGATGCCGCCGGCGTCCTTGATGGCCATGTCGTAATCGGCCGCGGCCTCGACGTTCGTGCCGGAGGGCACGTGCGTCCTGGCGATGTCCACGTCGATATGCTCGAACAGGTTCTTGTTCATGAAATAGCGGTAGCTCTGGTCGTGGGTCCCGTCCAGCCCGGCGTATTCGTCCAGGTTGAAGGTGGTGACGTCCTTGAAGGAGATCTTGCCCTCCCTGTTCAGCCGGGCCAGCTCGCCGTAAAGGCCGAGCGGCGTGGAGCCGGTGGCGAAGCCGAGCACGGCGTCCGGCTTGGCCGTGAGAAGATCAACATACTGCTGGGCGGCTAACTTGGCCGCGTTTTCCTCGGTGTCGATGATAACTCTCATAAATGGTTTGGCGTCCTCTCATTAAAACTCTATTTGACCTGCGGATAGACGCAGAAAATAGGCTGCGAAAAATGGAAAAAAATGTATTTTATTTCCCGTGATATTGTAGCACAGCGACTATGCTTTTTCAACCGTTTTCTGGCGGCCCGTGAAAAAAACCTACCTGACAGGTCAAGTAGGATCTTTCTCCGCCGCGGCGGCGAGCCATGTGTAAAGGTCGTTCCAGACCACGTCGCGGTCCACTTCGTTCAAGATCTCGTGCCGGTCGCCCGGGTAAAGCTTCAGCGTGACGTGCTCCATCCCCGCCGCCTCGAACATATCCATGGCGCGTTTGACGCCCGCGCCGAAATCGCCCACGGGATCGTCGGCGCCGGAGGTGAAGAGCACCGGCAGCGCCTTGGGCATTTTCGCGAGATTGGCCGGGTCGTAGAGCCGCTCGATCCCCGTGAACATGTTGTAGTAGCCGTTCAGCGTGAACACGAAGCCGCACCGCTCGTCCGCCACGTACTTGTCCACGTTCTCCTCGTTGCGGGAGAGCCAGTCCACCGGCGTGCGCGCCGGCTCGAACTTCTTGTTGTAGCTGCCGAAGGCCATGTTGTTGATGAAATCGCTCCTGTGGCGCCAGCCCTTGAAGGCCGCCACCAGCGACGTCATGGCCTTGCCGGCCCTGACCAGCGCCTTCGGCTGGCAGCCCGTGCCCATGATGACGGCGCCGTCCAGCTCCTCCCCGTAGGTGAAGAGATACTGGCGGGCGTAGAAGGAGCCCATGCTGTGCCCAAGCAGGAAATAGGGCACGCCGGGGTACCGCGCCTTCACGAGGCCGGTCAGCTTATGGACGTCGGCAAGGACCGCCGCGTTGCCGTCCTTGTCGGCGAAGTAGCCGAAGTCGTCCTTCGTTTTGGCGGAGGCGCCGTGGCCGAGATGGTCGTTGCCCGCCACGGCAAAGCCCTTTTCGTTCAGGAACAGCGCAAAGGGCTCGTACCGCTCGATGAACTCGGCCATGCCGTGGGTGATCTGCAGCACGGCCTTCACCTCGCCCTCCGGCGCATACAGCACCGCGTGGATCCGCTCCCCCGGAGCCGTGGAGTCAAAATAGAACTCTTCCTTCATGGTTTGCCGCTCCTTTCGTCGTTACGCTTTCGTTACGCCTTTGGTCGCTATCACGTCCACGCCCGTGCCGAGGACGTCGGGTATCACCACGTCCCCGATGGCCACGGGAGCCGTCAGCTCCACGGCGCCCATCGCCCGGACGCAGGCGAAGATCTTCTCTTTCGGGATACCGGCCGCCGTTTTGACGGGCACCAGCGGCGCGATGCCGCCCGCCACGCGCACGGTGGAGGTCACCACCCGCTTCGGCGCCGTCAGCTCCGTGCGGGCGTAGCTGTCCCCGTTGGGACACGTGTTGCCGCGCACGTCCATGGTGCCGTCGTCATGCACCGTCACCTCCAGGGCGCAGCCCAGCGGACAGCCGATACAGGTCAGGCTCTCTTGTCTCATGCTTCGCCCTCCTCCACGCAGATCGTTATCTCACGGAGATCGTCCATCTCCGCCAGTTCCTTTTTCAGCAGGAGCACCTGCTCCATCTCCCCCGGCGTCATGATGCGCTTCTTCAGGAAGCGCACACGCTTATCGCCGCAGTAGACGGCCACCGCCGCTCCGCGGTAAACGCCCGTGACGCGGAAGCGCACCATCTGCCGCTCCGCCATGACCGTGGGGTCGATGGCGCAGGGTACCGTGTACTTCACGCCCTCGCCTGGCACGAGCCGTATCTCCCGCCCGCCGCGGCTGAGCGCGCCGCGCACGAACTTCGCCGCGCTGGCGCCGGCCTCCGCCGCCTCCTCCGAAACGTAGTCCACCAGATCGTGGACGTGGAGCACGTTGCCGCAGGCGAAAACGCCCGGCACGCTCGTTTCCAGGCTCTCATTCACGACCGGACCGCCCGTGGCGGGATTCATCGCCGCGCCCAGCTGGGTGGAAAGCTCGTTCTCCGGGATGAGGCCGCAGGAGAGCAGCAGCGTGTCGCAGTCGTAGTCCTCCTCCGTGCCGGGGATGGGGCGTAGCTTATCGTCCACCGCGGCGATGGTAACGCCCTCCACTCTCTCCTTGCCGCGGATGTCCACCACGGTGTGGCTCAGCTTCAGCGGGATGCCGAAATCGTCCAGGCACTGGACGATGTTCCGCTTCAGCCCGCCGGAATAGGGCATGAGCTCCGCCACGACCTTGACCTCGGCTCCCTCCAGCGTCATGCGCCGGGCCATGATCAAACCAATATCGCCCGAGCCCAGTATGACTACTTGGCGGCCGGGCATGCGGCCGTAGATGTTGACATACTTCTGCGCCGTGCCCGCCGAGTAAATGCCCGCCGGACGGAACCCGGGGATACGCAGCGCGCCGCGCGGCCGTTCCCGGCAGCCCATGGCCAGCACCACGGCGCCGGCCTCGATGGTGAAAATGCCCTGCTCGCGGTTCATGGCCGTCACGGTCCTGTCCGCGCCGATACTGATGACGGTGGTGCCCACGAGCCGGGGGATGCCCAGCGCGTCGGCTTTTCGGATATAGCGGTCGGCGTACTCCGGCCCCGTCAGCTCCTCCTTGAAGGTGTGGAGCCCGAAACCGCTGTGGATACACTGGTTCAGGATACCGCCCAGCTCCTCCGCGCGCTCGATGATGAGCACGTCGCGGACGCCGGCTTCATAGGCGGCTATGGCGGCGGCCAGGCCCGCGGGCCCCCCGCCGATCACGGCAATATCCGTCCTCATCGCGCCGCCTCCTTGTTGAAGCCTTCCAGAAAGGCCGATTTGCCGCCGCATTTCGTGACCGCGTCGATATCGACGCCGAGCTCCCGCGCCAGGAGCCGCGCCACCGTGGGCGAGCAGAAGCCCGACTGGCACCGGCCCATGCCGGCGCGCGTGCGCCGCTTGACGCCGTCCGCCGTCGTCGCGCCCAGCGGGCGGTGGATCGCCGCCAGGATCTCCCCCTCGGTCACAAGCTCGCAGCGGCAGACGACCTTGGAAAAGGCCGGGTCGCGGCTGATGAGCGCGCGGCGTTCGTCGTCGCTCATCTCGGCGATATGGGGTATCCCCTGCCGCGTGGCCTTGAAGTGTTCTTTTTCCTCCGCCGGCAGGATACCGCGCACGATGGCCGCGGCGTATTCGCCGATGGCGGGCGCGCTGGTGAGGCCCGGCGACTGGATACCGGCCACGTCCACGAAACCGGGGACGTCCTCCGCCTCGCAGATGATGAAATCGTGCGTCTCCCCGCGGGCGCGCAGGCCCGTGAAGGACGTGATGACCTGGTTCGCGGGGATGCCCGGCACGCTCCTGGCCGCAACGGCCAGCACGTTCGCCATGCCCTCCGCCGTGGTGGCGGTGTCCTCCTTGTCCGGCTGGTCCACCGCCGTCGGCCCCAGCATGAGATTGCCGTGCACCGTGGGCGTGACGAGCACGCCCTTGCCCGCGGCCGTCGGCAGCTGGAACAGCGTATGGGAGACTACATCCCCCAGCTTTTTATCGAAAAGGCAGTATTCGCCCTTCCGCGGGGTGATGGTCATTTTCTGTCCGCTGACCATGTTGTGGATACGGTCGGCATAGACGCCGGCGGCGTTCACCACCGCCTTCGCCTCATACGTTTCGCCCGCGGCACGGACGCGGAAGCCCTCCGCCGTTTTCTCGACGGCCGTGACAGGGCTGTTCATCCGGAACGCGACGCCGTTTTCCGCCGCGTTCTCCGCCAGCGCGATGGTCAGCTCAAAGGGGCAGACGATGCCGCCCGTGGGCGCGTAGAGCGCCGCCGTAACCTCCCCGCTCACCCGCGGTTCCCGCCGCCGCACCTCGTCGCCGGAGAGGATCTCGAGCCCCGGCACGCCGTTCGCTTCTCCCTTTTCTTTCAGCCGCAGGAGCCTCGGCATGTCCTCCTCCGCAAAGCAGAGCACCAGCGAGCCGTTGCGCCTGAACGCGAAATCCAGCTCGCGGGACAGGGGCTCCATCAGGGCGTTGCCCCGTACGTTCAGCTTCGCCATCAGCGTGCCCGGCTCGCAGTCGAACCCGGCGTGGACGATACCGCTGTTCGCCTTGGACGTCCCCTCGCACACGTCGGAGGCCGCCTCCAGCACCAGGACGTCGTAACGGTACCGGGACAGCTCCCGCGCCACCGCCGCGCCGGACACCCCGGCGCCAATGATCAACACATCGTACATCAACGCATTTCCGCCTCGTAATCAAGAATTCTCTGCACCTTATCCTTCGAACGGCAGTTCGGGTCCCAGGTGCAGGAAAGGTATTCCTTCAAAAGGCACTTCGCAAGCTCGATCCCGATGACCTGCGAGCCCATGGTGATGATGTTCGCGTGGTTGGAAAGCTCCGCCCGCTGCGCCTGATAGACGTCATGGACGCAGGCGGCGTAAGCCCCCTTCACCTTGTTCGCCGCCAGCGACACGCCGATGCCCGTCCCGCAGAGCAGGACGCCGCGCTCGTACTCTTTCGCGGCGACGGCCTCCGCGACCTTGAAAGCCACGTTGGCGTAGATGGGATCGTCGCTGCCGAAGTCCGTCACCTCATGCCCCAGCTCCCGGGCGTACGCCATCAGCTTCTGCTTGAAGTCTTCCGCGTTGGGGTCGCAGCCAAATGCCAGTTTCATGATGTTCCCTCCTTATCGTCTTAAGCAGTCCTTCCCTGTGTCCGCGCCCGGAGCACGTCCCGGATCAGCGCGTTGAACTTCGCCGCGTCCCAGGCGCTCCGTCCGATGAACAGTCCGTCGATGTCCCGGCAGCGGGAAAGCGGCACGGCGTTTTCCGGATTGACGGAGCCGCCGTAAAAGACCGGGACGCCGCGTCCCGCCTCGCCGAAAAGCTCCGTCAGGACGCGCCGGATAAAGGATAACGTCCTGTCCGCGTAGTCGACGCTCACGGGCTTGCCGTTCACGCCGATGGCCCACACGGGCTCATACGCCACCCAGAGCCGGCCGCACTCGTCGGCGGCCACGTCGCGAAAACCCACCTCCAGCTGGGTCCGGAGCACCTCCTCCGTCCGGCCGGCGGTCTTTTCCTCCTCCGTCTCTCCGACGCAGAGCAGTGCCCGCAGTCCGTGGTCCAGCGCGCAGCGCACCTTGGCCCGCTCCTGTTCGTCCGTTTCCATAAAGATATGGCGCCGCTCGGAGTGGCCGATCATCACGAGATCGCACCCTGCCTCCTGCAGCATGAGCGGGCTGATCTCGCCGGTGAACTGGCCCCGCTCCTCCCAGCACATATTCTGGGCGCCCAGCGTCAGGAGCCGCCTGTCCCGCGCCGCGTTCGCCCGCTCCAGCGCCGTATACCCGGGGATCACGAAAAGCTCGAACCCGTCCCGCGATATATCGGCCGTCAGCGCGCAGAGATCGGCCGCGAACCGCTCCGCCTCCGCCGCCGTTTTGAACATCTTCGTGTTGGTGCCCATGTACCATTTTTTGCCGCTCATCCGGTCTGCCGCCTCCACCCTGCTTTGTTTGCGCGCGATCGTTTACCGCTTGGTATAATACGGGCTCGCGCAGGGCTCGTCGTAATACCGGACAAGCTCCTCGTCCATCTTCATCAGCGAGATGGACGCGCCCGCCATCTCCATCGTGGTCACGAGGCTGTTCACGTCCATATCGTGGACGCGCACGCCCCGCTCCCGCAGCAGGAGCGCCAGCTTCCTGTTCATGATCATCAGCTCCATCAGCGTCGTGCTGCCGAGACCGTTCACATAGGTGCACACGGTGTCGCCGGCGCGGATACCGCTCTCCGCCAGCAGCGCGTCCGTCAGCTCCGTCACGATCGCGTCCGCCCGCTGCATGGCGATCCGGCGCACGCCGGGCTCGCCGTGGATACCGAGACCGTATTCCATCTGGTCCGGCGGCAGCGTGAAGATGGGCTCGCTCTGGCCGGGGATCGTCGCCCCCTCCAGCCCGAAGCCGATGGAAAAGAGGTTATCTCTCGCCTTGGCGGCGACGCGGTACGCCTCCTCCAGCGGAAGCGCCGCGCAGGCCGCGCCCGCGATCTTCAGCATGAGCACGTCGCCGCCGATGCCGCGGCGGTCCGTGATACGCTCCGCCGGCGCGGAGGCGATATCGTCCCACACGCGGACGGTCATGCTCCTGACGCCCTTTTTGGCCAGCTCCGCGGCCGCCTTGTCAAAGTTGAGGTTGTCGCCGGCGTAGTTGCCGTACAGGAACAGCACGCCGCCGCCCCGCTCGGCCGCCAGCGCCGTTTTTTCGATGGTCACCGGATCGGGCGAGGTGAACACGTTCCCGCTCGCCGCCGCGTCGGCCAGGTTTTCCCCGAGGAAAAAGGCGAACATCGGCTCATGGCCGGAGCCGCCGCCGATCACCAGCGCGGTCTTGCCCGCCGGTATCGTCTTTCTGACGAGGCCGTTCACGCCGGGGACCGCCTCGATGTCCTGCCCGAAGGCGGCGAGGAAGCCCTCCGTCTCCTCCCGGACCACGTCCGCCGGGTCGTTGATGATCTTTTTCGCGCCCCTCGCCGCGGCGCTCCGCGCCGCCTGCTCCGGCTCCGCGGGGAGCGCGGGGTCCGGCGTCTCGGTGCCGCAGACGAAGTCCTTCATGCCGGCCAGGATGAGCCATGTGCTCACCGCGCCGGCGTCTTTGTGGCCGATGGCGCGCTCGCCGAGATTTTTCGCCCGGCCGAAGCGCGCGGTATAGTCTTTCGTTTTCTCCATGCCCTCATACGCGGCGGCCTCGCCCGCGGTGAACATCGCCTCAAAGGAGGCCGTTTCGGCCGTCATGGCCGCCACGGCGGGCGCCAGCGCGTCCACCATGGTCTTGTCGCCCACCTGCGCGTGGCCCAGCGCCTGGATGGAGCGGAGCCCGTCCGCCATCTGCGCCGCCAACGCCGCGGGCGTGAGCATGTCAGCCGGCGCCTTGCGCGCGGCGTCGCCGGCAAAAAGCGCGGAGAAGATCATGCCCGACGCGCCGCCCATCGCCTCCTGCATGACCTCCGCCATGCCGGCGTAGAGCGCGTAAACGTTCGTTTCCCCCGCCGCGCCTTCCAGATACCGTTTGGCGGCGGTCATGCCGTTTTTCATGCCGATACCGTGGTCCCCGTCCCCGATCTCGCTGTCGGTGCGGGTGAGATACGGCTCGTTGCGGATGATCTTATCGGCCGCCGCCAGCAGCATGCGGCGCGCTGTGTCGCAATTCATGGTCGTCATCGCGATATCCCTCCTGTCAACGTCTGCAAAAAGCAGAAGGATGGGCGTATAAGCTCATCCTCCTGCCGGAACATAACGGACGCTTGCCGAAAATAAAAACGGACGAGCTGCCTTATAACGCCTGAAACAGTGCCGGGCTCATTCCCACTCGATCGTTCCGCTCGGCTTGGGGGTCACGTCCCAGAGGACGCGGTTGACGCCCTTGACCTCGGCGGTGATCCGCGCCACGATCTTCTGCACCAGCGCGAAGTCCAGCTCCGCGACCTCGGCGGTCACGGCGTCCACGGTGTTCACCGCGCGGATGACGACGGGCCAGTCATAGGTGCGCCGGCCGTCGGTGATACCGGTGCTCTTGAAATCGGGGACGATGGTGAAATACTGCCACACCTTGCCCTCGAGCCCCGCCCTGGCGAACTCCTCGCGCAGGATGGCGTCGGACTCGCGCACGGCCTCCAGCCGGTCGCGGGTGATGGCGCCGACGCAGCGCACGCCCAGGCCCGGGCCCGGGAACGGCTGCCGGTACACCATGGAGTCAGGCAGGCCCAGCGCCTTGCCCACCACGCGCACCTCGTCCTTATACAGGAACTTCACCGGCTCCACCAGGCTGAAATGGAGGTCGTCCGGCAGGCCGCCCACGTTGTGGTGGCTCTTGACCGGGCCGGACTCCAGGATATCGGGGTAAATGGTGCCCTGCGCCAGGAACTCGATCCCGTCCAGCTTGCGCGCCTCCTCGGCGAACACGTCGATAAACTCCTTGCCGATGATCTTTCTCTTCTGCTCCGGATCGGCAACGCCCGCCAGCTTGTCGAGGAAACGATCGACGGCGTCGACATAGATGAGCTCCGCGCCGAATTCGCCGCGGAAGACCTTGATGACCTGCTCCGGCTCGCCCTTGCGGAGGAGCCCGTGGTTGACGTGGACGCAGATGAGCTGCTTGCCCACGGCCTTGATCAGCAGCGCCGCGGTCACGGACGAATCGACGCCGCCGGAGAGGGCGAGAAGCACCTTCTTGTCGCCTATCTGCGCGCGCAGCGCCTTGATCTGCTCGTCGATGAACGCTTCCGCCAGCTGGGGCGTGGTGATACGTTCCATGGTTTCCGGCCTTCTGTTGCTTTCCATATTGTTTTCCTCCTGATTAGGTTGAATACATAAAAAACGGGCGCCGGGACACCATAACGACAACGTCGGAACGCTTCCGGAGGTGGTATCCCTGGTCATCATCTTTCTGCGCACGCTCATCGTGTTCGCCGCGCTCATCCTGTCACTGCGGATCATGGGCAAGCGTCAGCTTGGCGAGCTGGAGCCCATCGAGCTGGTGGTGGCGGTGCTCATCTCGAACATCGCGTCCCAGCCGCTGCAGGATATCGGCACGCCGCTGCTGTACGGGATCGTGCCCGTGCTGACGCTGCTGGCCTGCCAGGTGCTGATATCGGGCCTGACCATGAAAAGCCTCCGCTTCCGCGCGCTCCTCGCCGGCAAGCCCAGTATCCTCATCAAAAACGGCGCGATCCAGCAAGCAGAAATGCGGAAAAACCGTATCACGCTGGACGAGCTGGCCGTGGAGCTTCGCCAGAGCGGCGTCAGCGACCTGACCGCCGTCAAGTACGCCATCCTGGAAACGAACGGCAAGCTCAGTATCCTGTCCACCGCTGCCGACGCGCCCGTCACGCCGAAGCAGCTGTCGCTCACGCCGGAGGAAAACGGCCTGCCCGTCGCTGTCGTCTGCGACGGCCGCGTCATCAGCGACAACCTGCGCTATCTCGGCCACGACGAGGCCTGGCTGCAGGAGCGGCTGGACGACTGCGGCGCCGGTATGCCCGGGGACGTTTATTACATGAGCGTCGATGAAAACGACCATATCTATCTGCTCATGAGGGACGACGCATGAAAAAAGAACTGTTCGCCGCGCTGCTGCTCCTGGCGCTGCTGGCGCTGGCGCTTTACACCGCGCGGTCGCTCGCCGTCCTCACGGAGGAGGTCGGCGCCCTGGCGGACAAGGCGGCCGCGCTGGCCGCGGACAGCGCGTGGGACGGCGCCCTCGCCGCCGCCGGAGAGGCCGTCGACCGCTGGAACGCCGGTGGCAGGCTCACCCATACGGTCATGCACCACGGCGAAGTGGACGCGATGACCGCGGACCTTTACGCCCTGCTGGGGGCCGTCCGCGCCGAAGACGCCGGCGGTGTCCTGACGGCGGCGGAGCTCGTTGCGGACCGTCTCGCCGGCATACGCGCCGTGGAAAGCGTCCGTATCGGCAGCGTGCTGTAGCGTTATTTCTCGCCGAGGAGCTTGTTCAGCTCGTCCCGGAAGGTGTTGATATCCGTGAACTGACGGTAAACGGAGGCAAAACGCACATAGGCGACCTCGTCCGTCGCCTTCAGCTTCTCCATCACCAGCTCGCCGATACGGCTGGTGGGGACCTCGCGGTCGAGCGAGTTCTGGATCTCCTGCTCGATCTCGTCGGTCATGCGCTGGATCTCATCCATCGTGACGGGCCGCTTTTCGCAGGCGCGGAGGATACCGTTCAGGATCTTCATTTTGTCGAAGGTCTGGCGGCTGCCGTCCTTTTTGATGACCACCAGCGGCAATTTTTCGATAAACTCATAGGTGGTGAAGCGTTTTCCGCAGGAAAGGCACTCCCGGCGGCGGCGTATGGTGTCCTCCGCAGGGCGCGAATCGATGACCTTGCTTTCGGGATAGCCGCAGAACGGGCATTTCATCCGTAAACTCTCCTCTCGTTTTGACGTCATGCTACTACAAGTACTCTGGAGCATTGTATCACAAACACAATATATTGTATAGAAAAAATTTCCTGTCGATTTACCGAAATTTTTTTGCCGACGGTCTTTTCCCGTCGGCAAAAAGCTAAAACCCGTTTTTTCTCACCGTTCCAGCCAGTCCCGGACCACGTCCTCCAGCGCCACCGGCGTTACATAATAGGTCGCCAGCAGGTCGACCAGCCGCTCCGCCCGCGCTCTGTCCGGCGTGACGCCGTGGATCTCCGCCCGCTCGCCGCTCTCGGCGACGGCGATCCCCACGCCGTACTCCGCCTCCCCCGCCTCCCGGATCAGACTGTAAACGAGCGTCCGTCTGCCGAACCGCCCCAGATCGGTCACCTTCCTGCACATCTCGCGTATCATCACCATGCCGCCTCCCGTATCGTGTTGCCCCACCATTGTCTCACAGCCGCGCAGCCACCGGAGAAACTTTCCGTCGCGCTTTTCGACAGTTTTCGACAAAAAACGCCGCAAACGCTTGCGGCGCAAGGCTTTTTTTGCACAAAAAAAACGGCCGCGGCCGGCCGGGCGCGCCCAGGATTTACCGCTTGCCGCGGCCCGCCGGGCGCTGGTATCATAAAAGCATGAAAAAAAAAGCCGCGCCGTCGCGCGGCGGACGGAGCGACTTATGGACCGTTTCAAACGCTATGTCAGCTCGCTGAAGACCATGGGGCCGGCGCCCCGGCTCATCCTCCTTTACGCGCTGGCCGTCTCCTGCGCGCTGCTGCTGGCGGCGCTGGGGATCCTGCTGGCCACCGGCGCTTTCAGCCGCGCTACATACGACGCCTACCGCACCGTGCGGGCGCTTTACGATATGCCGCCGGGCTTCCTGCTGCTGGCCGGCGTCGCCGCCTGCTGCGTCCCCCGTTAGCTCACCGCAGCAGCGCGGACAGCGTCTCCCGGTCGTACAGCGCGTTCAGCACCTCCAGCAGGGCGTTGGCCGTGATCCGCTCCGGCAGCGCGAGCCGCTTCGCCAGCGCCCGCCGCTTCGCGGCGCTGTCCGCCCGTCCGGAAAGCCCCAGCTCGTAAAGGTCGCTCTTGGTCAGCGCCGGGCCGGCGCGCCGATCGCGCTCCCCGTCCTCAAAGGTCGCGCCCGCCCGCTCCAGCGCGGCCAGAATGACCTCCTTCGTCATGCCCTCCACACCGAGCTTCCCCTCCTTCGAGGGGGCGCTCTTTCTTTTTTCCCTGCCGTAAACGTCCGGGATGTAGGCGTGCTTCACCGCGCCCTCCGGCAGGATGCCCTTCAGGTGATTGCGGATGAGAAAACCCGCCCCGTCGCTGTCTGTCAGGACGATGACGCCCCGCTCGGCCGCCAGCCGGCGCAGCAGCGCCGCCTTGTCCCCGGCGGAGAAGATACCGAAGCCCGCCGTCTCGATGACGACGGCGTCCACGGCCTGGCACACCGCGTTTTTGTCGTAGCGGCCCTCCACCACGATGACCTCGCGCACCCGTCTCATCGCTTCTCCTCGATACACACGGCGAGCCGCGCCAGCAGCTCGCTCATGAGCTCCCGGCCGTCCAGCGGCGCGCTGTTCAGCTTATAGGCCGTGTCCGCGGCGATGGCGAGCGCGCGCTTCCACTGCTCCGCGCCCAGACCGCGGGCCGTGGCGAAATAACGCCTCACCAGGAACTCCCGCCGCTTCATGTCGAACAGCTCCGTATACGCTTCCTGCCCCACGCCCTCGTCCATGCAGAGCCTCGCGCCGTACAGCTGGCGCAGCGTGGCCGTCACGTCGTACAGGATACGCTGGGGCGCCTCGTTCATCGCGGCGAGCTCCGCCAGCTTGCGGGCCGCGCCGTCGTAATCCCGCTCGATCATCCGGCCCATCATCTCATAGACGGCCGTGTTCAGCACCGGCGTCACCACGGCGTCGATATCGCGCTTCGTGATCTCCCGCTCCGCCGTGTAGGCGGACAGCTTGTCGATCTCGCTGGCGAGGAGCGTCATCTGCCCGCCGGTCATCACCGCCAGGTATTCCGCCGCCGCGGGCGCGATATCCTTCCCCTCCGCGGCGAAATGGCTGCGTATCCAGCCCAGCAGATTGCCCGTGTCCTGGAGACAGAACTCCACCACGGTCAGCAGCTTTTTCAGCTCCGCGTTGGCCTTCACCCGGCCGTCCAGCTTGAACGGCAGCGTGTCGAACACGAACACCACGCTGACGAATCCACCGACCTCTGCCAACACCTCCGTCAGCTGCCGGCGCGTCTGGTCGTCCAGCCTGCCGAGATCGTAATCCCATACCTCCACGAGCACCCGGTCCGAGAACATGGGGAACGTGTTCACCGCGTCGGCCAGGTCGTTCAGCGACATGGTCTTCCCCTCGAACCGGCGCAGGTTGAATTCCTCCGTCCCCGGCGCTATCTGGCCGCGGAGCATGGCGAGCGCGTCCCGGAGAAGATACCCCTCCTCCCCGTGAAAGACGTACAGACTTTTCTGTTTTCCGTTTTTGACGTCGGCCCTGAATTCCCGGTAGCCGTAGACCGCGTCGTTTCTTTTGTTGGCCATAGTCATGTTCCCTGCCTGATCGTGATGGTGCCGCGCTCGTCCGTCCGGTAAACGTCCGCGCCGAAAAGGCGTATCCGCTCCAGCGTCTCCGGCGCGGGATGTCCGTAAGTGTTGTAGCCGCAGGAGACGACGACCGTTTCCGGTCGCGTCGCCGCAAGGAGCTCCCACGAGGTGGAGGTGCGCGACCCGTGGTGGCCCGCCATCAGACACTCCACCCGGGGCAGCCGGGCGTGGCTGACGAGCAGCCGCTCCATATCCGCGCCCATATCCGCCGTCGTCATGAAATCGAAGTCTCCCTCCGATGCCAGCACGGTGACGCACCGCTCGTTTTCCGTAAGGTCGCCCATGGGCGCGAAGAGCGTCACCGTCATGCCGCCCAGCGCAAGATCCATATCCTCCGTTACATATATTACCTCGATACCGCGCCTTTCCGCAACCTCGATGATCGCCTCGTCCAGCTCGCTCTCTTCATTCTGCGGCAGGGGCACGGCCAGCGCCGCCACGTCTGCGTATCCCATCAGCGCGATCGCGCCGTTGGCGTGGTCCGCGTGGTAATGGGTCAGCACGAAAAGGTCCACCGCCGTCCGTCCCATGCCGGCGATACAGTCGAAGGTGCGCTCGCCGGCCCGTTCCCCGCTGCTGCTGCCGCAGTCCACCACGGCCGTATAATCGCCGCAGGTGAGCACGACGCTTTGTCCCTGCCCCACGTCCACCACCGTGACCGCCATGCTCCCGTCCATGCGGGAGGTCTCCGCGTTGGCCACCAGCAGGACGCAAAGGGCGATGAGCGCCCCGCCGACCAGCGCGACGATCGTGCTCCGCCGCGGCCTGATCACCGCGCAGAGCACCGCCCCCGCGTAGACGCAGATGAACCACAGTACCACCGGCAGCTCGTCGAGATAGACCGTGGCGACGGCGCTTGCCGAGATGGCCGCCGCCGTATGCCGGACGAAGCGCACCGCCAGCGAGGCCGCCCACGCCAGCGCCCCGCCGGCCGGCAGCCAGATAAAGCCCGCCGCCACCGCCGCCGCCCCGACGCAGAACGCCGTTGAGACAGCCCAGAGCAGGACCAGGTTGGATACCGGCGCCGCCAGCGAGATATAGCCGAAATAGAGCGCGATGAGCGGCGTCGTGAACACCAGCGCGCCGACGCTCGTCGCAAGGCCGCCGAAGACCGCGCTGAAAAGCGCGCGTCCCGCGCCCCTGCGGCGGAAGCCGCGGCTGATGTGGTCGTCAAAAAAGCGGTAAACGGCCGGCGTAACGAGGATGATCCCCAGCATGGCCGCGAACGACAGCTGCAGCCCCACGCTTTTCGCGGCGAAGGGATCGGCCGCCAGCAGCAGGAAAAGCGCCGCGGCGAGCGACGTCACGGGATCGTCCTCCCGCCCGATGAGCGGCGCCGTCACCATGAAAAGCTGCATGATAACGGCCCTGACCACGGACGGCGTGAAGCCGGATATCCCCATAAAGAGCAGCAGCGCCGGGAAAACGGCGAGCGCGGACGCTTTTCTTTTCCCGAAAACGAGGAAGATGAACCCCGTCAGCACGGAAACGTGCAGGCCCGACACCGCGACGATGTGGTAAACGCCGGCGCGCTTCATGGCGGCGGCGTCGCCCTCGTCCAGCAGGATCTTGTCGCCGGTCAGCAGCGCCCGCATGAACCCCGCCGTGTCCGGCGGGAAGATCGCCGCGACCTTGTCCTTGATGGCCTTCGCCGCGTACCGGTGGAGATAGGCGGCCGGCATGCTCGCCCGCGGCGCCGAGGCCACGAGGCGCGCCGACTTCGCCGTCAGGAAAACGCCCTTCGCCGTATAGGCGCTCGTCTCCTCGTCATAGAGCCTGTCGGCGCGGGCGAGCTTGGCCGTGAGCGTCATCCGGTCCCCGGGCCGCAGCCCCGCCGGGCATTCGCCGTAAAAATACGCCGTCGCCTTCACATCCGGCGCGTCCTGAAGCAGGATACGGATCTCCATCCGCTCGCCGTAGTCCGTCTCCTCCGGGAAATCCCGCGCCACGGCGTCGAACGTGAGCTCCTGCCCGTCCAGCGCCAGCGCCGGCGCGAAAAATGTCTGCGTGTAGAGCCAGTTCCAGCCGAAGCCCGCCGCCAGCCCGAAGGCCAGCAGCAGCGCGGCCAGCCGTTTCCGTCCCCGGAGGCAGAGCGCCGCAAGACCGCACCCGGCGGCGATCGCCGCCGCCGTGAGCTGCCACGGTCCCGGCAGCAGATACTGGGAAAGGAACACGGCGCCGCTGAAGGCCAGCGTGCAAAGAGCCAGTTTTCTCAAGCGTTCCATCCCTTTCCCGGCGTTTTTATCACATTTTACTCTATGGCCGCCCGATTTTCCATAGAAATCTGTGAATTTTACCTTATTTTCATAATTGACAAAACGGGTGGGTTTTGCTATGATTACCCTGTCAGCGTTCTTTTACGCTTTAGTGTCCCAAAACTTACGTTTCAGGAGCTCATCATCATGCGTACTTTCGCGGCCAACTACAGCTTTTATTTCGGCTACGCCTATTATTTTGGCGTGGCTTGATAAGGTTGGCTGTGTAGAAGATAGGATCATCCGTATCATACATCCGCAGTCGACCGGCTGCGGATGTTTTTATTTGTTTGGAAACAGGAGGCTTTATCGATGGTCATCACCGATCTGCTGGAAAGAAACGCAAAACTGTATAAGGACGACGTCGCTCTTGTGGAGATCAACCCGGAGCAGGACGATACCCAGCCCATGACGTGGCGGGAATACGAACTCATCCCGACCACCTATTCCTCCTATTACCGCCAGGAGATCACCTGGGGCGTGTTCAACGAAAAGGCCAACCGCCTCGCGAACCTGCTCCTGTCCCACGGTATCGGCCGCGGGAACAAGGTAGGCATCCTGCTCATGAACGGTATCGAGTGGCTCCCCATCTATTTCGGGGTCCTCAAATCCGGCGCCACCGCCGTCCCCATGAACTACCGTTACACGGCGGAGGAGATCCGCTACTGCGTCGATCTGGCGGACGTGGACCTGCTCATTTTCGGCACGGAGTTCATCGGCCGTGTGGAGGAGATCGCGGAGAAGATCACGCCCCGCGTGAAGCTGATGTTCGTCGGTATCGGCCGCTGCCCCACCTTCGCGCTCTACTATAACGATCTGACGGCCAACTGCTCCAGCAACGACCCCGGCATTTTCCTGACGGAGGACGACGACGCGGCCATCTATTTTTCCTCCGGCACCACGGGCTTCCCGAAGGCTATCCTGCACAAGCACCTGTCGCTGATCCACGCCTGCCGCGCGGAGCAGGCGCACCACGGCCAGACCCGGGACGACGTGTTCCTCTGTATCCCCCCGCTCTACCACACGGGCGCGAAGATGCACTGGTTCGGCTCGCTGCTGTCCGCCTCCAAGGCGGTGCTGCTGAAGGGCACGAAGCCCAAATACATCTTCGACGCCGTGTCCCAGGAAAAATGCACCATCGTCTGGCTGCTGGTCCCCTGGGTCCAGGATATCCTCACCGCCATCGAGAGCGGCGAGCTGGACCCCGCGCAGTACGAGCTGTCCCAGTGGCGACTCATGCACATCGGCGCCCAGCCGGTGCCCCAGAGCCTCATCAAAAAATGGAAAGAGCTCTTCCCCGCGCATGAGTACGATACCAACTACGGCCTGTCCGAATCCACCGGCCCGGGCTGCGTCCATCTGGGCGTGGAAAACATCGACAAGGTCGGCGCCGTAGGCAAGGCCGGCTTCGGCTGGCAGACGAAGATCGTCGCCGACGACGGCGGCGAGATCACCGAGCCCAACACGGTGGGCGAGCTCTGCGTCAAGGGCCCCGCCGTCATGACCTGCTACTACAAGAATCCCGAGGCCACCGCGGAGGTGCTGAAGGACGGCTGGCTCTACACCGGCGACATGGCCATGTACGACGAGGACCGGTTTATCTACCTTGTGGACCGGAAAAAGGACGTCATCATCTCCGGCGGCGAAAATCTGTACCCCGTGGAGATAGAGAACTTCCTCTCCGCCCAGCCCGATATCCAGGACGTGGCCGTCATCGGCCTGCCGGACAAACGCCTCGGCGAGATCTCCGCGGCCATCATCGAGCTGAAGCCCGGCCACACCTGCACGGAGGCGCAGATCAACGAATTCTGCGCCGAGCTGCCCCGGTACAAGCGGCCCCGCCGCATCATCTTCGCGGACGTTCCCCGCAACCCCACCGGCAAGATCGAAAAGCCGAAGCTGCGGCAGATCTACGGCGGTCAAGCGCTGGTCGCCGCCGAATATAAATCCTGACGGGGGTGTAAGGAACGATGGATCCTGCGTTCAACCGAAAAAGATGGCTGCTGCTGGCGCTCGGCGTGGTCGTCTTCCTGATCGCCGGCGTCATCTACGCCTGGACGAATCTCAACACCCCGCTCATCGCCTTCGGCTGGCGGGACGACGCGCTCACCTTCAACTATACGCTGACGGTCATCTTCTACGCGCTGGGCGGCCTGCTGGCCGGCGCGCTGGCGAAAAAATTCTCCGAGCGGACGCGGCTGCTGGCCGCCGCCGCGCTCTTCCTGATCGGCTTTGTCGGCGCCTCCTGCCTCACGGCGGAGAGCAGTATCCTGACGCTGTATTTCTTTTACGGCTTCCTGCTCGGCTCCGCCATCGGCATCGCCTTTAACATCATCGTGGCCACGATGATCAAGTGGTTCCCCGATAAAAAGGGCCTCTGCTCCGGCATCCTGCTCACGGGCTACGGCCTCGGCTCCTTCTTCATCGGCCTCATCTGCGGCCACCTGATCTCGGACGGCGTCATGGGCTGGCGCGCCGTGTACCGGCTGCTGGGCGTCATCGGCTTCGTCATCATCGCCGTCGGCGCCGTCTTCATCAAGGCGCCCCCGGCCGACGCGCCCCTGCCCGAGGCGAAAAGCGGCAAGGCGCGCAGCGTCTATACGGACTACACCACCCGCGAGATGATGGGCACGCGCTCGTTCTGGACGCTCGCCCTCTGCCTGCTGCTGATGGCCTCCATCGGTCTTTCCGTCATCGGCTGCAGCCGCAGCCTGCTGCTCTCGCTGGGCGTCGGCCAGGATACAGCCATCTTCTTCGCCTCGTTCATCTCCGTGATGAACAGCCTCGGCCGTCTGTTCACCGGCACGCTGGCGGACCGGCTCGGCTTTGACAAAACGCGGTCCTTCGGCGCTTCTCTCTGCGTCGTCGCCCCCGCCGTCACGCTGGCGGGCATCCTGCTCGGCAGCGCCGTGGTGAGCATCGTGGGCGCCATGCTCTGCGGTTTTACCTACGGCTTCCACGCCACGCTCACCTCCCCCACGGCCCTGGACTATTTCGGGCCGAAAAACCATTCTCTCAACTTCAGCGTCCTGAACGCCAACGCGGTGTTCATCGCGCTCTTCCCCACGATCTTCAGCAAGATCAACCTGGCCTTCGGCGGCTCCTACATCCCCGGGCTCGTGTTCCTGATCATCGTCGCCGCCGTCGCGCTCACCTTCAGCCTGATGACCCGCCGTCCCTCCCGGGCGAAGGTCGGCGCGGGCAACAGATGAACCTCACCTGAGAAAGGCGGTATCCATCATGGACATCATCATCAAAGCGTCACTGCTGATCCTCTTTTTCGGCGTCATGGTCTTCGTCGGCTTATACAGCCGCCGGCACGCCGCGGATGTCAACGGCTTCGTCCTCGGCGGACGGAACGTCGGCCCTTGGCTGACCGCTTTCGCTTACGGCACCAGCTATTTCTCCGCCGTCGTGTTCGTCGGCTACGCCGGCCAGTTCGGCTGGAAGTACGGCATCGCCGCCACCTGGGCCGGTCTCGGCAACGCTTTCATTGGCTCGCTGCTGGCCTGGGTCATCCTGGGCCGCCGCACCCGCGTCATGACCCAGCACCTGGACAGCGCCACCATGCCCCAGTTCTTCGAAAAGCGCTTCGATTCCCGCGCGCTGAAGATCGTGGCCTCGGCCATCATCTTCATCTTCCTCATCCCTTACACGGCTTCGCTTTATAACGGCCTGAGCCGCCTTTTCGGCATGGCCTTCAACATCGATTACAGCGTCTGCGTCATCGTCATGGCCATCCTGACCGGCATCTATGTCATCGCCGGCGGCTACATGGCCACCGCCATCAACGATTTCATCCAGGGCATCATCATGCTCTTCGGCATCGTGGCCGTCATCGTCGCCGTGCTCAAGAGCCAGGGCGGCTTCCTCGCGGCGCTGGGCGGCCTGGCCCAGGTGCAGGCGGACGCGGCCACCGTGGCCTCCACGCCGCTGGGCTCCGTTCCCGGCATCTTCGCCAGCTTCTTCGGCCCCGACCCTGTGAACCTGCTGGGCGTCGTGATCCTGACGAGCCTCGGCACCTGGGGCCTGCCCCAGATGGTGCAGAAGTTCTACGCCATCAAGAGCGAGGGCGCCATCAGCAAGGGCACCATCATCTCCACCTTCTTCGCCGTCGTCGTGGCGGGCGGCTGCTACTTCCTGGGCGGCTTCGGCCGGCTCTTCAGCGGCGTCCTCGACCCGAGCGGCACCGGCACCCCCGCGGGCGGCTTCGACAACGTGGTCCCCACCATGCTGGAGGGCCTGCCCACGTTCCTCATCGCCATCGTCGTGGTCCTGGTGCTCTCCGCCTCGATGTCCACGCTGAGCTCGCTGGTGCTGACCAGCTCCTCCACGCTGACGCTGGACTTCCTGAAGGATCTGAGCAAAAAGGAGATGGATGAGAAGAAGCAGCTGCTCATCATGCGGGCGCTGATCGTGGTGTTCATCCTCATCTCCGTCGTCATCGCCATCCTGCAGTACCGGGCCAACGTGACCTTCATCGCCCAGCTCATGGGCGTTTCGTGGGGCGCTCTGGCCGGCGCGTTTTTGGCGCCGTTCCTGTACGGTCTTTACTGGAAGCGCACGACGAAGGCCGCCTGCTGGGTCAGCTTCCTGTTCTCCACGGTCGTGATGATCCTGAACATCTTCCTCCGGCCGTCCTTCCCCGCCCTGCTCCGGTCGCCCATCAACGCCGGCGCGTTCTGCATGCTGGCGGGTCTGGTGATCGTGCCCGTGGTCAGCCTGCTGACCCGTGCCCCCGCCAAGGCGGCGGTCGAGAAGATCTTCTCCTGCTATGAACGGCGCGTCACCGTCACCGTCCGCGATTCCATCGGGGACGACGCTGTCTCCGCCGAATAAGCGTGCCGCCCCCGCGGCGCTTCCTTGAAAATCTATCGCAAAGAGGGTATGTTTGCAACCATGGACGAGTCACTTATGAAAAAACGGCGGCGGCTTCTCGCCGTCGGCGCCGTCGTGCTGATGTTCGCGGGCCTTATCTACTCCTGGTCCGTGCTGAGCGCCCCGCTCTATGCCTTCGGCTGGAGCGAAACGTCGCTCACGTTCAACTACACGCTGACCATCATCATGTTCTCCGCCGGCGGACTGCTGTCCGGCTTCCTGGCCAGACGCTTTTCCGTCCGCATGCGGCTGATCCCCAGCGCGCTGGCGCTGACCGCCGGTATCTGGCTCTCCTCGCTCCTCCAGCCCGGCGACAGCATTTTGAAGCTGTACGTCGCGTACGGCACGCTGGCCGGTCTCGCGGTGGGCGTCGTCTTCAACACGACCGTAACCTCCATGAATCTCTGGTTCCCCGACCATGAGGGGCTGGCCTCCGGCCTGCTGCTGGCCTGCTTCGGGATGGGCTCGTTCTTCATCAGCCTCGTCTGCGGCCGGCTCATCTCGGACGGGATCATGGCCTGGCGCGCCGTTTACCGGCTGCTCGGCGTCGTGGCCGGGGCCATCATCCTCGGCGGGGCCGCCGTGCTCCGCACGCCCCCGCAGGACGCGGTCTTCCCCGCGCCCGCCGATAAAAGCCATACCATCTCTTCGCACAGCTTTACCCCGCATGAGATGATGGCCACCTCCGCGTTCCTGCTCATGTTCGTAGCCTTCCCCATCGGCGCCAGCGTCGGCGCGTCGGCCATCAGCCTTTCCCGGAACCTTCTGATGTCCGTCTCCATGCAGGAGAAAACGGCGATCTTCTGCGCCTCCTTCATCTCCATCATGAACGGCCTCGGCCGGATGACCGCCGGCGAGCTCGTCGACCGTCTCGGGATCAAACGGTCCATGACGATCTGCTTCCTGCTCTGCACGCTGGGCGGCGCCCTGCTGCTGGCGGGCGCTGTCGCGGTGAGCCCGCTGCTCTCCGCCGTCGGCATCTTCGTCTGCGGTTTTTCCTACGGCTTCCCCACCACGCTTGCCTCCACCAGCTCGCTGGAATTCTACGGTCCGGACAATTACAGCCTCAATTACGGCATCTTCAACTTCAACAGCGTCATCTGCGCCGTCATCCCCACCGTCTTTTCCTGGATCTCCGAGGCGGGCGGCTCTTACCGTTACGGCCTCGTCTACCTGACCTTCAACGGCCTGCTGGCACTGACGCTGAGCCTCTTCGTTCATAGACCCGTCTACCGCGGCCACAGCAAGCCGACCGCCGCCAAGGCATAAGGAGGCGCGGCATGGACAGATCGTTCGAACGAAAGCGCTGGACGCTCCTCATCATCGGCACGGTGGTGCTGATGTTCGCGGGGCTCATCTACGCCTGGTCCGTGCTCAGCACGCCGCTTTACGGCCTCGGCTGGACCGACACGGCCATCACCTTCAACTATACGCTCACCGGTATCTTCTTCGCCGTCGGCGGCGTGGTGTCCGGTCTGCTCTCCAAGCGCATCGCCGTGCGCGCGCGCCTGCTGCTCAGCGCGGCTCTGATGACCGGCGGCTTCTGGATCGCCTCCACGCTGGACCGCGGCGACGATATCGTCAAGCTGTATCTGGCCTACGGCTTCATGGCCGGCCTTGCCATCGGCATCGTCTACAACGCGGTCATCTCCGCCGTCAACCTCTGGTTCCCTGACAGGAGCGGCACCAGCTCCGGCCTCATGCTGGCCGGCTTCGGCCTTGGCTCCTTCTTCATCAGCCTCATCGCCGGGCGGCTCATGGCCGGCGGCGTCATGGGCTGGCGCATGGTCTACCGCGTGCTGGGCTCCATCAGCGGCTTCGTGCTGCTGGTCGGCGCGCTGACGGTCGCTCCCCCCTCGGCGGACGTCCGTCTGCCGGCGGCGCGGAGCGGCAGCGAGATGCGCACGTCCGTCTACAGCTTCCGTCCCGGGGAGATGGTCAAGACCTCCACCTTCTGGCTGCTGGTCGTCCTCTTCTCCTTCCTGGCCGGTCTCGGCAACTGCGTGATGGCCTCCTCCCGCCAGATCATCCTCTCCGTCAACGTGGCGGAGGGCACGGCCATCCTCATCTCCTCCCTCGTTTCCATCACCAACACGGTGGGGCGGCTCTCCGCCGGCGCCATCATCGACCGCTTCGGCCTGCGCGCGGCCCGTATCTTCTCCACCGCCCTCGCCATCGTGAGCTGCCTGGTCATCTCCACCGGCCTGCTGGCCGCGTCCGCGCCGCTCTGCACCGCCGGCTTCTTCATCCTGGGCTTCACCTACGGCTTCCCCGGCACGCTCACCTCGGCCACGGCCCTCGACTATTTCGGGCCGGACAACTACAGCCTCAATTACAGCATCATCAATTCCGACAGCGCCATCTGCGCGCTCTTTCCCACGGTCTTCACCGGCATATCCGTCGCCGGCGGATCGTATCTCCACGGCTTCGTCTTTTTGATCGCCATGGGCGTGATCGCTCTGCTGTCCGCCATTCTCATACGGCGGCCCGTGCCCCGGACCGCTCCATCAAACGGAGGTTGAACCATGAAAAAACTGATGCTCGGCAACGAAGCGGCTGCCCGCGGCCTCTATGAAGCAGGCCTCCGCGTCGCCTCCAGCTACCCCGGCACCCCCAGCACCGAGATCACGGAAAAGCTCTCGGAATACCGCGATATCTACACCGAGTGGGCGCCCAACGAAAAGGTCGCCATGGAGGTCGCCTTCGGCGCCTCCCTCGCCGGCGCGCGCAGCTTCTGCGCCATGAAGCACGTGGGGCTCAACGTCGCCGCCGACCCGCTTTTCACCATGTCCTATACGGGCGTGAACGGCGGGCTCGTCATCGCCGTGGCGGACGACCCCGGCATGCATTCCTCCCAGAACGAGCAGGATTCCCGCCGCCACGCCATCGCCGCGAAGCTCCCCATGCTGGAGCCGGCCGACTCCGCGGAATGCTACGAATTCGCCAAGCTCGCCTATGAGCTCTCCGAGCAGTACGACACCCCCGTCCTGCTCCGCCTCTGCACCCGCGTTTCCCATTCCCAGAGCGTCGTGGACGTGGGCGAGCGGCAGGAGCGCGAGCTCCGTCCCTATCAGAAGGACTGGATGAAATACGTCATGATGCCCGGCCCCGCCCGGCGCCGCCACCCCCTGGTGGAGGAGCGGACGAAGGCTCTGGCGGAGTATGCCGCCACCGCCCCCGTCAACCGGATCGAATGGGGCGACACGGCGCTCGGCGTCATCGCCTCCGGCACGGCGTACCAGTACGCGAAGGAGGCGCTGGGCGACAAGGCCAGCTTCCTGAAGCTCGGCATGGTCAATCCCCTGCCTGAAACGCTCATCCGCGCCTTCGCCGCCAAGGTCGGCCGCCTCGTCGTCATCGAGGAGCTGGACCCCGTCATCGAGGAGTTCTGCCTCCGGCTGGGCCTGCCGGTCGAGGGCAAGTCCCTTTTCCCCATCTGCGGCGAATTTTCGCAGGAAATGGTCGCCGAAAAGCTGGGACTTTCCACAAAACCGTTCAAAACGCTGGACGCGGACGTGCCCGCGCGGCCGCCGGTCATGTGCCCCGGCTGCCCGCACAGGGGGCTCTTCTACGTCCTCTCCAAGCTGAAGCTCACGGTCCTGGGCGATATCGGCTGCTACACGCTGGGCGCCACCGCGCCCCTCTCGGCCATCGACTCCACGCTCTGCATGGGCGCCTCCGTCTCCGGCCTCCACGGCTTCAATAAGGCCCGCGGCGCGGAGAGTGAGGGCAGGACCGTCGCCGTCATCGGCGACTCCACGTTCATGCATTCCGGCATGACGGGCCTTGCCGATATCGCCTATAACCGTTCCAATTCCACCGTCATCATCCTGGACAACTCCATCACCGGCATGACCGGCCACCAGCAGAACCCCACCACCGGCCTCGATATCCACGGCGACCCCGCCGGGAAGATCGATCTGGAGGCCTTCTGCCGCGCCATCGGGATCGACCGCGTCCGCGTCGTCGACCCCTACGACCTGAAGGCGACGGAGACCGCCGTCCGGGAGGAGCTCGCCGTCGCGGCCCCCTCCGTCATCATCTCCCGCCGGCCCTGCGCCCTGCTGAAGACCGTCAAGGCCAAGCCGGCCCTCACCGTTGATAAGGACCTGTGCCGCGGCTGCAGGGCCTGCATGCGGATCGGCTGTCCCGCCATCAGCTTCCGGGACGGCAAGGCCGCCGTCGACGCCACGCTCTGCGTCGGCTGCGGCGTGTGCCAGGAGCTCTGCGCCTTCGGCGCGCTGCAAGGAAAGGAGTAAGCCATGGAAACGAAAAGCATCATGATCGTCGGCGTCGGCGGCCAGGGCACCCTGCTCGCGAGCCGTCTGCTGGGCCGCCTGTTCCTGGACGCCGGATACGACGTCAAGGTATCCGAGGTCCACGGCATGAGCCAGCGCGGCGGCAGCGTGGTCACCTACGTCCGCTTCGGCGACGCCGTCGCCTCCCCCATCATCGACAAGGGAGAGGCAGATTACATCGTCTCCTTCGAGCTGCTGGAGGCCGCCCGGTATCTGGACTATCTCAAGGTCGGCGGCAAGCTGGTATCCAACGCCCAGCAGATCGACCCCATGCCCGTCGTGACCGGCGCCGCGGCCTATCCCGCGGGGCTGGCGGACAAGATCGCCGCCCTCGGCGTGGACGCGGACATTTTCGACGCGCTCTCCGCCGCGGAGCAGGCCGGTTCCCCCAAAGCTGTGAATATCGTCCTGATGGGACGTCTTTCAAAATACTTCGACCTCAAGGAGGAACTGTGGGAAGCAGCTTTGGAAGCTGTCGTTCCCGGCAAGTTTATCGAACTCAACAAAAAAGCCTTCGCTTTAGGAAAAAACAGCTGATTTTTTGTTGATCGTAACTTGCAAAGGAGAACGTTTTATGGAAAACTATTATCAGAAAGAGATAGAGTGCGCCCCCCGCGAGCAGATCCGCGCCCTGCAGAGCGAACGGCTCGTCAAGCAGGTCCGGCACGTCTGGGACAACGTCCCCTATTACCGGGCCAAGATGCAGGAAAAGGGCCTGACGCCGGACGACGTCAAGGGCGTCGAAGACCTGCACAAGCTCCCCTTCCTCAGCAAAGCGGATCTGCGCGAAGCGTATCCGTATGGTCTTTTGGCCGTCCCGCTGAAGGACTGCGTGCGTATCCAGTCCACCTCCGGCACCACGGGCAAGCGCGTCGTGGCGTTCTACACCCAGGCGGATATCGACCTCTGGGAGGAGTGCTGCGCCCGCGCCATCGTCGCCGCCGGCGGCTCCAACGAGGATGTCTGCCAGGTCAGCTACGGCTATGGCCTGTTCACCGGCGGCCCCGGCCTCAACGGCGGCAGCCATAAGGTCGGCTGCCTGACCATCCCCACCTCCTCCGGCAACACGGAGCGCCAGATCATGTTCATCCGCGACCTGAGCGCCACCATCCTCTGCTGCACGCCCTCCTACGCCGCGTATCTCGGCGAAACGATGAAGGAGATGGGCCTCTCCCCGGAGGAGATACCGCTCAAGGCGGGTATCTTCGGCGCGGAAGCCTGGACCGAGGAGATGCGGCGGGATATCGAAAAGACGCTCGGCATCAAGGCGTACGATATCTACGGCCTGACGGAGCTCTCCGGCCCCGGCGTCGCCTTCGAGTGCTCTGACCAGCACGGCATGCACATCAACGAGGACCACTTCATCGCGGAGATCATCGACCCCGACACGGGCGAGGTCCTGCCCGACGGGCAGCAGGGCGAGCTGGTGTTCACCTCCATCACGAAGCAGGCCTTCCCCCTGCTCCGCTACCGCACCCGCGACGTCTGCGTCCTGTCGCACGAGCCGTGCTCCTGCGGCCGCACGCACGTCAAGATGGCGAAGCCCCGCGGCCGCACGGACGATATGCTCATCATCCGCGGCGTCAACGTGTTCCCCTCCCAGATCGAGACCGTGCTCCTGGAGCAGGGCTATTCCCCCAACTACCGCATCCGCGTGGGCCGCGTGAACAACACGGACACGCTGGACGTGGACGTGGAGCTCTCCCCCGACCGCTTCACCGACACCGTCCGCGGCATTTCCGACGAGGAGCAGCGCCTCTCCGGCGCCATCCGCTCCATGCTCGGCATTTCCCCGAAGGTGCACCTCGTGGCGCCCAAGAGCATCGAACGCAGTGAAGGTAAGGCAAAACGAGTGATCGACGAGCGCAAGCTCACGGATTGAGGAGGTTAAAAATGACCATTCGCCAGATATCCATCTTTGTGGAAAACCGCAGCGGCGGCCTTGCTGACATCACGGAAACGCTGGCCGCGGCGAACATCGACATCCGCGCCCTGTCCATCGCTGACACCAGCGATTACGGCGTCCTCCGCCTCATCGTGGACGACCCCACCAAGGCCGCGGAAGCGCTCAGCCTCAAGGACTATATCCTCCGCGTGACCGACGTGATCGCCGCCCGTATCGACGACGCCCCCGGCGGCCTCGCCCGGATCCTCCGCATCCTGTCCGACGGGAACGAGAATCTGGAGTACACGTACGCCTTCGTCTCCCGCACGTCCGGCTCCGCCTACGTCGTCCTCCGCGTGGAGGATAACGACAAGACCTCCGCCCTGCTGGAGGCAAACGGCGTGAAGCTCGCCTCTCCGGAGGAGATCTTCTCCATCTGACAGCGCGCAAAAAAAAGACGGCGCAGCCCCGCGGGGCTGCGCCGTCTTTCGTTGTATGCTCACTCCTCCGTCTTTTCCGGCAGCGGCGCCGCGCCCTGCGCGACCTCCGCGCCGTACCGACACAGCAGGCTCGCCACGATCAGCATGACGCCCAGACCCAGCGAGAGATACTCGTCCCCCCGCAGGTCGGCGACGTTTTCAAACACGTTCCTCATGATATGGAACACGATCTCCGCGATCACCTTGGCCCCGATGGGGATGCAGATGGCGCAGATACCGAGCCGCTGCAGCTCCTTCGCGCCGTCCAGCGTAAAGGGCGTTCCGGCCTCCAGCTCATGGACGAAGTAGCGCTCCGCGATCTTGGAAAGCACCGCCTCCCCCGCGCACAGGACAGCGCCCGTCGCCATGGCGGCATAGCAGGTCCCGATGCTGATCTCCGCCGTCCGCTCGATCAGCCCGCGGACGGTCACCTCGCCGATCCGGATGCTCTCCGGTATGAGCTGCAGGCTGACGATGCCCGCCACGCAGCCGATCACACCGATAAGGGTGAGGATAAAAACGATCTTGCAGAGGATCCTCCCCACCTTGGCCAGCGTCTGGATGGTATTCAACGTTCTCATGCTGCTTCCTCCCTCAATGTTGCTTTGATCAGAACTATTATGCAAACCGCGCCATCACGTCCTCGTAGACCTTTTCCGCGATGGGCCAGTACTTGTTCATGCCCGCGTCGATGTGGGCGTTGATCTTGTCCGCGTACGCGCGGTCCTTCATCAGCCTGGTGTTGACCTTGACGTTCACCGCCGCGCCGTACATGGCGCCCCAGCAGAGCACCGCGCCCGTCGCCGCGTCGGAGAGGACGAGCCGGCTGCCCTTCTCGGCAAACTCTTTTTGCAGCTCTATCCCCTCGCAGCAGAGGTCGAAGATCTCCAGCGGCGCGCTCGCCGCGTCGCGCAGACACCGCTCCATGATCTCGTCCCGCGCGGGGTCGTCCTTCGGGATACCGTAGGCGCGGGAGAGCGGCTCAAACATCGCCGCGTCCTTTTCCACGCAGGCCAGCAGCTTCCTGCGGAGCTCCTGCGCCCGCGCCATCAGCGCCCTGACGTCGTCCTCCACGTCGGCGTAGCTCTTTTTGCCGACGGTCAGCTCCCCCACCATGTCGCCCAGCGCCACGCCGATGGCGCCCACCAGCGCGCTGGCGCCCCCGCCGCCCGGCGCGGGCGCGGGCGAGGCGATAAGCTCGGTGAACCCGCTGATACTGCTTTCCAGCAACTCCATAAACGTCTCCTTAAAAGAGGCCGCTGATACGGCCGTCGTCGTCCACGTCGATCCGTTCCGCCGCCGGCGCCTTGGGCAGGCCCGGCATGGTCATGATGTTCCCCGTCAGCGCGACGATGAAGCCCGCCCCCGCGGACACCTTCACGTCCCGCACGGTCACGGTGAAGCCCTTCGGCGCGCCCAGCTTCGTCTGGTCGTCGGAGAAGCTGTACTGCGTCTTCGCCATGCAGACCGGCCCCTTGTCCAGCCCGAACTTTTTGAGCCGCTCCAGCTGCTTTTCCGCCGCATCCGTGAACAGCACGCCGTCGGCGTGGTACACCTTTTTTGCCACGGCCTCGATCTTTTCCTTCACGTCCATCTCGTCCGGATAGGCAAAGCGGAAATCGTTCGGCTCGGCGCACAGACGCACCACCTCCTCCGCCAGTGCAAGACCGCCCTCGCCGCCCTTGGCCCACACGTCGCTCATCACGGCGCGGATACCGAGCGCGCGGCACTGGTCCTCCACCAGCGCGATCTCCGCGTCCGTATCGGTCGGGAAACGGTTGACGGCCACCACGCAGGGCAGGCCGTAAACGTCCTTCATATTGGAAACGTGCTGCAGCAGGTTGGGCAGCCCGCGCTCCAGCGCGGCCAGATCCTCCTGCCCCAGCGCGTCCTTCGCCGCGCCGCCGTGGTGCTTCAGCGCCCGCACCGTCGCCACGATGACGACGGCGTCCGGCTTCAGACCCGCCGCGCGGCACTTGATGTCGAGGAACTTCTCCGCGCCGAGATCGGCGCCGAAGCCCGCCTCCGTCACGCAGTAGTCGCCGAGGCGCATGGCCATGCGCGTCGCCAGCACGGAGTTGCACCCGTGGGCAATGTTGGCGAAGGGCCCGCCGTGGACAAACGCCGGCGTATGCTCCAGCGTCTGCACCAGATTGGGCTTCAGCGCGTCCTTCAAAAGCGCCGCCATGGCGCCCTGCGCCTTCAGATCGCCCGCCGTGACCGGCTTGTCGTCATAGGTGTAGCCGACCACGATGGACGCGAGCCGCTGCTTCAGATCGTGGATATCGCGCGACAGGCAGAACACCGCCATGATCTCCGACGCCACGGTGATGTCGTAGCCGTCCTCCCGCGGCACGCCGTTCACGCGCCCGCCGAGCCCGTCCGCCACGAAGCGGAGCTGCCGGTCGTTCATATCGACGCAGCGGCGCCACGTGATCCTTCTCGGGTCGATGTTCAGGGCGTTCCCCTGGTAGATGTGGTTGTCCAGCATGGCGGCCAGCAGGTTGTTGGCCGCGCCGATGGCATGGAAATCGCCGGTGAAGTGCAGGTTGATGTCCTCCATGGGCACCACCTGGGCGTAGCCGCCGCCGGCCGCGCCGCCCTTCACGCCGAAGACCGGCCCCAGTGAGGGCTCCCGCAGGGCGATGACCACTTTTTTCCCCATGCGGCGGAGCGCGTCGCCGAGCCCCACCGTCGTCGTGGTCTTGCCCTCGCCCGCCGGCGTGGGATTGATAGCCGTCACCAGGATGAGCTTGCCGTCGGGCCTCTGCACGTCCTTCAGGAGCGCCAGATCCACCTTGGCCTTGTAGCGCCCGTACGCCTCCAGATACCGCTCGTCGATACCTGCCTCCGCCGCCACGCTGCGGATATCGTCCATCGCCGTGCTCTGGGCTATCTCGATATCGCTTTTGTACGCCATATGCTCCGCCTCCGTTTTTCATCGATATGTCGTCATTGTACCATAATGCTATCCCGGCTTCAATCACGAAAATCGACGTTGACCGCCCTTTTTTGTGTTATAATAAGATAGTACCATTTATTTCCCGGAGGATACCATGTACGACGAACTGACCGAAGTCGATATCGCCAAAATGCAGGCGGAGGTGGAGTACCGCTTGAAGGAGCTGCGCCCCAAGCTCATCGAGCAGGTGCAGATCGCCCGCGGCTTCGGCGACCTGAGCGAGAATTTCGAATACAAGGCCGCCAAGCAGGAGAAAAACCGCAACGACAGCCGTATCCGCTATCTGCAGAACATGATCAAAACGGCCCGCGTCATCGCCCCCGCGGCAGAGACGGGCCGCGTCAGCCTCTTCGACCGCGTGACGCTGGTCTTCGACGACAGCGGCGAGCGGCAGGAGGTGCAGATCGTCACCACCCTGCGCCAGAACCCGCTGAAGGGCCTTTTGAGCAAGGAGTCCCCGCTGGGCCGGGCCCTGCTCGGCCGCGCCGCGGGCGAACAGGTGAAGGTCTCCGTCAACGAGACCGTCTCCTACACCGTCACCATCGAAGCCATCGTCCCCGGGGAGGATGACGCCTCCCTGGACATTAGCGCGTATTAAGGAGGGGCCATGGACAAAAAAGAAGTCGCCGCGCGCTTTGCCTCCCTCGGCTTCCCCGCGTCGGAATGCTGGGTCCAGACCGGCGCCGCCATGGTCATGTACGGGATACGCGAGCGCACCCACGATATCGACATGGGCTGCACGAAGGCCCTCGCGGACCGGATCGCCGCCTCCGGCGCGCCCTGGGTCACCCTGCCGGACGGCCGCCGCAAGTACACTATCGGCGGCGACGTGGAGGTGTCCGAGAACTGGTCGCCCGGGACCGTCACCGTCATCGACGGCGTGCCCGTCGTCTCGCCGGAGGACGTCATCGCCTGCAAGCGCGCGCTGGGGCGGGAGAAAGACTTCCGGGACATCGCCCTCATCGAGGCGTGGCTCAAAAACCGTGAATAAGCAGCAAAAGCCCCGCGGAAACGCCTTTTCCGCGGGGCCTTTTTTCTTTTTCCGCAGAGCCTCAGTTCGCCCGCTGGCGCAGCTGCAGACTGTCCGCGATCATCGCGATGAATTCCGAATTCGTCGGCTTGCCCTTGATCCCGCTGACCGTGTAGCCGAAGAATTTCTGCAGGACCTCCACGTCGCCCCGGTCCCACGCCACCTCGATGGCGTGGCGGATGGCGCGCTCCACGCGGGAGGGCGTCGTCCTGAACTTCTTGGCCACGGCGGGATAGAGCACCTTCGTCACCGCGTTGATGATCTCCATATCGTTCACGGTCAGGATGATGGCCTCCCGCAGATACTGATAGCCCTTGATGTGGGCGGGGATACCGATCTCGTGGATGATCTCCGTCACCGTGCTCTCCAGACTCTGCTCCTGCCGCGACTTCAGCGGCACGGCCGCCGGCGCCGCGCTCTGGACGCGGCTCTCCGCCACCTGCCGCACGCGGGAGGCGAGCGTCTCCGGGTCGCAGGGCTTTTGAAAGAAATACGCCGCGCCGAGGGAGGACGCAGACGCATAGACGTGGGCGCTGGCGAAACCGGACACGATGATCGTCGCCGGCCGCGCGCTCTCCGGCTCGGCGGCCAGCTTTTCCAGCACGCCCAGCCCGTCGATGCCCGATAGGATGATATCCGTGATAAGAACGTCGGGTCTTGTTTTCCTCACCAGCTCCAGTACCGCCGCGCCGTCTCCGGCGGAGCCGACAACGGAGATATCGCCATCCTCCTCCAGCGCGTCCTTCAGCAGGATACGGAGATCCTCGCTGGCGTCGGCCAGAACGGCCGTTATCTTCTTCTCCATCATTTTTCCCTCCGAAAATTGTTCAGATTTCCCACAACGTTCTTTTCGTCTATTAATCTACCATACCCTACCGGGCTTTTCAAGGAAAAAATGGTAATTTTTAGTAGTTTTTATTGTCGTATTCCGCCGCGCCGCAAAAGGCTCCAAAAGGCGGCTTTCCTCCCGCTTTTCCGCTAAAAAACGCGGCGGGTATCCCCCGCCGCGTCGTCGTATCCGGTCACAGCGCCGTGGGTACGGCGTCCGGCGGGATGGGGCATTCGTACCCCGCCGCCGCGGCCTTCGCCTGCTCGGCCTTCGCCTCCGCCAGCACCTCCGGCCGGGCGAAAAGCGCCGCCGCGACGCCCGCCATGACCCTGGCCGCGAACAGCATGCCCTTGTAGCCCAGCGTGGACTTGCCGCAGGACACGTTCTGCCAGGAATGGCCGGGGCTCCCCGCCGCCTGGCACACGGCGTACACCTGCACCGCCGGCGTCTGCCAGCTCACGTCGCCCACGTCCGTGGAGCCCATCTTCACGCGCCTGCCGGGGTGATACGGCACCACGAACTCGTTGATGGGCGCCCTGCCCCCCTCCGTCGCCGCTTCGATGAACGCCCGTTCCTCTTCTGTCAGCGCGTCGCCGTACTCCTTGAGGATGGAGGCCGGCGCGCTTTCATAGGACGCGGTGAGCGCCGCCGCGAAAGCCCTTTCCTCCGCCGTGTAGACCGGCAAGGGGACCGCCTTCATCTCCTCGTAGGCCAGCTTCTCCAGCGTCCTGTTGGGCACCGTGTTGGAGCAGCCGTCGATGAACCGCACGGTCAGCTTCGTGTCCGTCATCATGGCCGCCGCCTCGGCGATCCTGTCCACCCGCGCCTGCAGCCGCAGCGTCTCGCCGATCTCGTGGTCGCGCACCATGTAAAGGACGCTGGCGTGGGCCGGCACCACGTTGGGGGACAGCCCGCCTCCGTCGGTCACGGCGTAGTGCACCCGCGCCGTCGCGGGCATGTGCTCCCGCAGGAACTGTACGCCGATGTTCATGAGCTCCACGGCGTCCAGCGCGCTGCGCCCGCTCTCCGGGTCGCCCGCCGCGTGGGAGGCGACGCCGTCGAAGACGTATTCCTTCTGGATACAGGAAAGGCAGGAGCCGCTTGCCACGGCGTTCACACTGTCCGGATGCCACGTCACAGCCGCGTCCAGCGCGCGCCACGCGCCCTCCCGCGCCATGAACGCCTTGCCGGAGCCGCCCTCCTCCCCGGGACAGCCGAAGAAAACGACCGTGCCGGGCCTGCCTGTTTTGATGAGCCATTCCTTCACGGCGAAAGCCGCCGCCAGCGCGCCCGCGCCCAGCAGATTGTGGCCGCAGCCGTGGCCGCTCATCCCGCCGGCGGAGCGTTTTTCCGTCGCGCCGCCCTCCTGGGAAAGGCCGGACAGCGCGTCGAATTCGCCCAAAATGCCGATGACGGGCTTCCCCGCGCCCCAGGCGCCGGAAAAGGCCGTCGGCACGCCGGCCAGCCCCTCGGTCACCGTGAAGCCGTTCTCCCGCAGCACCTGGCAGTAGAGCGCCGCCGACTTGTATTCCTTGAGCGAGAGCTCCGCAAACTCCCATATACGGTCGCTCACGCCGATGAAAAGGTCGGCGTGAGCGTCGATGTACTCGCTGATAAACGTCCTCGTATCCATCTTACAGCACCTTCGAGAGGAAGTCCTTCAGCCGGGGATGCTGCGGCGCGTCGAAGACCGCCTCGGGCGTCCCCTGTTCCAGCAGCTTGCCGTCCGCCATAAAGAGCACGCGCGTACCGACCTCGCGGGCGAAGCCCATCTCGTGGGTGACGACCACCATCGTCATCCCCTCCTGCGCCAGCTCGCGCATGACCTCCAGCACCTCGCCGATCATCTCCGGGTCCAGCGCGGAGGTCGGCTCGTCGAACAGCATGATCTCCGGCTCCATCATCAGCGCCCGCACGATGGCGATCCGCTGCTTCTGCCCGCCGGACAGCTGGATGGGATAGGCGCCCGCCCTGTCGGCGAGCCCGACACGGCCCAGCAGCTTCATGGCCTTGGCCTCGGCCTCCGCCTTGTCCATGCCCTTCACCTGGATGGGCGCCAGCGTCATGTTGTCCATGATGGTCTTGTGGGGGAACAGATTGAAGTGCTGGAACACCATGCCCATCTTCTGCCGGTGCTTGTCGATGTCCAGCTTCACCATCCTGCCGTCGGCGTCCGGCGTTTTCTTCTTGGTGATGTCCACGCCGTCGAAAACGATCGAGCCGCCCGTGGGCTCCTCCAGCAGATTGAGGCTCCGCAGGAACGTGGACTTGCCGGAGCCGGACGGCCCGATGACCACCATCACGTCGCCCTGATAAATATCCACGTCGATCCCGTCGAGCGCCTTGATGGCGCCTTTGTTGTAGTATTTCTTAAGGCCCCGCACCTCGATCAGCTTATCGCTTGTCGCCACGGCTCATCCTCCTCTCAAAATACGCGATGATCTTGCTCGTCGGGAAGGTCAGGCAGAAGTAGACGCAGGCCGCCACGACCAGCGGCTCCGCGATACGGAACGTCGCGCCGCGGATGGAGGTGACCGCCGCCATGATCTCCTGCACGCCGATGGTGTAGCAGATGGAGGACTCCTTGATGATGGTCACGAACTCGTTGGCCAGCGGCGGCAGGATGTTCTTGATGGCCTGCGGCAGCACGATGAAGCGCATGTTCTGCACCTGGGTCATGCCGAGGGAGCGCGCGGCCTCCGTCTGGCCGCCATCGATGGACTGGATGCCGGCCCGGATGATCTCCGACGTGTACGCGCCGGAGTTCATGGACAGCGCCACGATCCCGGGGAACATCCGGTCGAAGCTGATCATGCCGAACAGCTTGAAATTCGGCAGCGACACGTTGCCGAACACCACATAGTAGATGATGAATATCTGCACCAGCATGGGCGTGGCGCGGAACACCTCCACATACACGTTGGCGATGAGGCTGATGGGGTTGAAACGGCTCAGCGTGAGCAGCAGCCCCTCCTCCCGCAGACGTCCGTCCCGGGTGATGCCGAGGGCGCGGAACGGGCGAAACGTGGAAAGCCGCATGACGGCGAGGATGAGCGCCAGGATAAAACCGAAGATGACGGCCGCCGCGGACAGCGTCACCGTGCATACGAGGCCCTTCTTGAAAAGATCGATGTATTTCCACGTTGTCTGGAAGCCGGCCTGGGTGAACATAGGCTCGTTCTCCTTCCGAAGTCAAGTTTCCGTAAACCCGCTGATTCCTCTCCGGCAAGCCGGAGAGGAATCAGCGGAGCAATCAAATATGTACGGTCGAGAGGTCAATCCTCCAACAGACCTTCAAAGATGCTGCCGTTGGCGAGCTCGTTCGCCTCAGCGACGAAGTCGGCCATGGTGCCGTCGGCCAGCGCCTTGTCGATGGCCTCGTTCACGCCCTTGAGCAGCGCCTCGTTGCCCTTGTAAACGCCCACGACGGAGCCTTCCTGGTCATAGGGGACCTCCAGCACGATGCAGAGGTCGGGGTACTGCTTGGCGTAGCTTTCCGCCACCATCGTCTCGATGTAGGCGCCGTCCAGCTTGCCGGCCAGCAGCTGCGCGATGATATCGGTGACCTTGGTCAGCGGGATGATCTCGGCGTCGGGAGAATTCTCCGCGGCCAGATCCATCTGGATGGAGCCGGTCTGCGCGCCGATCTGGTACTCAGCCTTGTTGGTGTCCGCGAGCGTGCCGAACTTATCCTTGTTGCCCTGCACACAGACGAAGCTCTGCCCGCCGGAGATGTAGATCTTGGAGAAGTCCATGACTTCTTCCCTGTCGGGGTCGGGCGAGTAGCCCGCCATGCCCAGGTCGACCTTCTTGTTGGTCAGCTCCGCGATGGTGCCGTCGAAGTCCATGGGGATGATCTCCAGCTCCAGGCCGAGATAGTCGGCGATGTAGCCGGCCAGCGCCACGTCGAAGCCCGCCAGCGTCGCGTTGCCGTCAGCGTCGAGGGCGTAGAACTCATAGGGCGCGAAGTCGGGCGAGGTCGCCACAGTCAGCTTGCCCGGGGTCACGGTGTTGTAGGGATTGTCCGCTTCGTTCGTCTTGCTGCTGCAGGCCGTCAGGCCGAGCGCCAGAGCGATGACCAGCGTCAGCGCCAGGATCTTGGTAATGTTCTTCATGATGGTCGCCTCCTGTATATGCATACGTTGTTTTGTCTCGTTGGAATGAGTATGACTGGATTATAGCACCCCACCCCGCGGAAAGCAACAGCAAATTACATAAAAATTCACTAAAAATAAGTATTTATTACTATTCACCTTGCCCAAATTCTCGATATTTATGCTTTTATACTATTAAAATATTCGTAATTATGCAGTATTAATGCATAAAATTCCGTTTTCATAGTAACGTGCGGGACGCGACCGCGTCCCGCACCTGTATCGCTATGTAGGCTCAGCGGACGATGAGGGACTCCCCCGTCATCTCCGCCGGCTTTTCGATGCCCATGAGCTCCAGCAGCGTCGGGCAGATATTCGCCAGGCATCCGTTTTTCAGCCGGACGCCGGTCCCCGCCGCGATGAAGGGCACGGGATTCGTGGAATGGGCGGTGCACACGCTGCCGTCCGGCTCCAGCATCTGGTCGGAGTTGCCGTGGTCGGCGGTGATGAGGGCGACGCCGCCGGTCTTCAGCACGGCGTCCACCACCCGGCCGACGCAGGCGTCCACGGTCTCCACGGCCTTGACCGCCGCGTCGAAAACGCCGGTGTGGCCCACCATGTCGCAGTTGGCGAAATTCAGGATGACCGCGTCGTACTTGCCGCTCCCGATGCGCTTCACGCACTCGTCCGTCACCTTGTACGCGCTCATCTCGGGGATGAGGTCGTAGGTAGGGAACTCCTTCGGCGACGGGATGAGGCACCTGTCCTCCCCCTCGTACACCGTTTCGGTGCCGCCGTTGAAGAAGAAGGTCACGTGCGCGTACTTTTCCGTCTCCGCGATCCGCAGCTGCGTCATGCCGCGGCGGCTCAGAATCTCGCCGAAGGTGTTTTTCAGCTCTTCCGGCGGATACGCCACCGTCACGTTGGGCATGGCGGCGTCATACTGGGTCGTGCAGACGTAGTGCAGCGGGAAAAAGCCGCGTTTCCGCTCGAAGCCCGTGAAAGACGGGTCGACGAGAGCGCGCGTGATCTCCCGCGCCCTGTCGGGCCGGAAATTCGTAAAGATGACCGAATCGCCGGGCTTGATGACGCCCTCCGCGTCGCAGACCGTGGGGATGACGAACTCGTCCGACACGCCTGCTTCATAGGAGGCCTGCATGACGTGGACGGGGTCGCCGTCCCGGTTCCCCTCGCCCAGCACCATCGCGTCGTAGGCCTTTTCCACCCGCTCCCAGCGGTTGTCGCGGTCCATGGCGTAAAAGCGTCCGGCGATGGTGGCGATCCTGCCGACGCCGATCTCGGCGCACTTGGCGACGCACTCGCGGATATATTCCTCGCCGGAGGTGGGCGGCACGTCGCGGCCGTCCATGAAGCAGTGCAGATAGACCTTTTGAAGGCCGCGCCGCTTCGCCATCTCGAGGAACGCCCATGTGTGGGTGTTGTGGCTGTGCACGCCGCCCGGCGACATGAGCCCCAGCAGATGGAGCGCGCCGCCGCTCGCCTTCGCCGCGTCCATGGCGTCCGCGTACGCCTTGTTCTCAAAGAACTGCCCTTCCCGTATCTGCTTGGAGATGAGGGGCAGGCTCTGGAACACGACCCGGCCGGCGCCGATGTTGGTGTGGCCGACCTCGGAGTTGCCCATCTGCCCCGCGGGCAGGCCCACGTCCTCGCCGCTGGCGTTCAGCTGCGCGTGGGGCCACTCCGCGAAAAAGCGGTCCAGATTCGGCGTTTTGGCCGCGGCGATGGCGTTCCCCTCCGTGGGAGGCGCGATGCCGAAGCCGTCCATGATGATAAGAGCGTAGGTCTTCTTCATAAAGTCACACCTGGTTGACCGCCTGGATGATGGCGGCGAACTTTTCGGGCACCAGGGCCGCGCCGCCGATGAGACCGCCGTCGATATCGGGCTGCGCCAGCAGCTCCGCGGCGTTCTTGTCGTTCATGGAGCCGCCGTACTGGATGGTGACGGCCCGGGCCACGCGCGCGCCGTACAGACCGCGGATGACCGCGCGGATGGCGCAGCAGACCTCGTTCGCCTGCTCGGCGGTGGCGGTCTTGCCGGTGCCGATGGCCCAGATGGGCTCATAGGCGATGATGACGTGCCGCATGCTCTCCGCGGGCACGCCCGCCAGCGCCGTCTTGACCTGCAGCGCGATGAGCTCCAGCGTCACGCCCAGCTCCCGCTGTTCCAGCGATTCGCCCACGCAGACGATGGGCTGCAGCCCGGCGTCCAGCGCGGCGTGCAGCTTCTTGTTCACGGTGACGTCCGTCTCGCCGAAATACTGCCGGCGTTCCGAATGGCCGATGATGACGTACTTCACGCCGAGGTCGGCCAGCATGGCCGCGGATACTTCGCCCGTGAAGGCGCCCTTCGGGTTCTCGTTCAGATTTTCCGCCCCGATGGCGACGCGCTGATCCTTGAAGGCCTTCTGCGCCGCGGGGATGTCCACATAGGGCGCGCAGATGACCACGTCGCCCCCCTTCGCCTTCGGCGTCAGCGCGCGGAGCGCGTCGGCAAAGGCCTTGATCTCCGAGGGGAGCATGTTCATTTTCCAGTTGCCCGCGATAACGGTCTTACGATATTTCCTGTTCATATCACTCTCTCCTGCTCAATTCAGATCTTGTCACGTTCTCTTTATCTGTCCAGCAGGCACGCCACGCCGGGCAGCTCCCTGCCTTCCAAAAACTCCAGCGACGCGCCGCCGCCGGTGGAAATATGGGTGATACGGTCGGCGAAGCCCAGCTGCTCGCAGGCCGCCGCGGAATCGCCGCCGCCCACGATGGTGACCGCGCCGGACTCGGCCATGGCCCGCGCCACGGCAATGGTGCCGGCGGCCAGCGTGGGATTCTCAAAAACGCCCATCGGTCCGTTCCAGACGACGGTCTTCGCGTCCTTCACGGCGCCGGCGTACAGCTCTCTCGTCTTCTCGCCGATATCCACGCCCATCCTGTCGGCGGGGATACGGTCGGCGGGGACGACGCTCGTTTCCACGGCCGCGTCGATGGGGTCGGGGAACTCTTTGATCACGACGGTGTCCACCGGCAGCAGGAGCTTCACGCCCTTCGCCTCGGCCTTCGCCATCATCTCGCGGCAGTAATCCACCTTTTCGCCGTCGAACAGGCTCGTGCCGATCTCATAGCCCTTGGCGGCCAGGAACGTATACGCCATGCCGCCGCCGATGATGAGCGTGTCCACCTTCTCCAGCAGGTTGGCGATGACGTTCAGCTTGTCGGAGATCTTCGCGCCGCCCAGCACGGCCACGAAGGGCCGCTCCGGCGCCTCCAGCGCCTTGCCCATGATACCGAGCTCTTTTTCGATCAGGAAGCCGCACACCGCCGGCAGATAGTCTGCCACGCCCGCCGTGGAAGCGTGGGCGCGGTGCACCGTGCCGAACGCGTCGGACACGAAAAGGTCTGCCAGACCCGCCAGCTCCTTCGCGAAAGCGGGGTCGTTCTTCTCCTCGCGCGGGTCGAACCGCGTGTTTTCCAGCAGCAGTATCTCGCCCGGCTTCAGCGCCGCGGCCTTGGCCTTCGCGTCGTCGCCGATGGTGTCGGCGGCGAACTGCACCTCGCGGCCCAGCAGCTCGGCGAGCCGCTTCGCCACCGGCGCCAGCGTCAGCGCCTCGCGGAAATTCTCCACCTTCTTCGGCTTGCCGAGATGGGAGCACGCGATCACCGCCGCGCCGTTATCCAGGAGGTACCGGATCGTGGGCAGCGCCGCCGCGATACGCTTGTCGCTGGTGATGACGCCCGCCTTCATGGGGACGTTGAAATCACAGCGCAGCAGGACCTTCTTGCCGGAGACGTCCACGTCCCGGACGGATTTCTTGTTGTAATTCATAAACTTCCTCCCGTTGATCATTCTGTCGCCATGGCACCCTGACCGGCAAGGTCGGGGAACCCCTGTTGTCTTAACGCCTCATAACACATGACGGCCGCGGTGTTCGCCAGATTGAGGCTCCTTGCGTCCGGCCGCATAGGCAGACGCACGCACCTGTCGCGGTACCGTTCGCGGAGCCACGCCGGCAGTCCCGCCGTCTCCTTGCCGAAAAGGATGTAGCAGCCGTCGCCGTACGACGCCTCGTGATAAGCCCGCGGCGCCTTCGTCGTGGTGAGCCAGAGCTCCTCGTCCCCGTGCTTCGCCAGGAACTCGTCGAGCGAGTCGTACACCGTGATGTCCACCATGGACCAGTAGTCGAGCCCCGCCCGCTTCACGGCCCTGTCGGAGATATCGAACAGGATGGGCCGCACGATATGCAGGCGGCTCCGGGTGGCGGCGCACGTCCGCGCGATGTTGCCGGTGTTCATGGGGATCTCCGGCTCGACCAGAACTAAATTGACCATGTTGGCGCCTTTCCTTTCACAGCAGAGAATATTTTATAACGTAAACGATGATTTTTCAATAAAAAAACATCAAAAATTTCACAAGAAACAGCGAAATTTTTGATGTTTTTTAACTATTTTATGGCAAAAAAGGCGCGTTATTTATCCTTTTTGTTGCACATTTTCAAAAACGCCTCCCGCACGTCCTCCGACATGTAGAGCGAGCCGATGGCGCAGACGACGCCGTCCCGCCCCGCCAGCTCCGCGGCGAGCGCAGCGCCCGCGTCGATGCTGTCCGCCGCGCGGGCCGTCCCGCCGGCGGCGCGGATACGCTCGGCGTACCGCTCCGGCGCCAGCGCGCGCCTGTTCTCCGGCCGCACCGTCACGAAGCACGATGCCAGCGGCAGCAGCTCCGCGATCATCACGTCCACGTCCTTGTCCGCCATCACGCCCGTCAGGAACACGATCTTCCCCTCCGGGAAGAACTCCCGCAGCGTCTCCGCCGCCGCGGCGACGCCCTGGGGGTTGTGGGACCCGTCCAGGATGAACGGCGGCTCCCGCCGCAAAAGCTCGAACCGGCCTTTCCACACCGTGGCCGCGAGCCCCTCGCGGATGGCGTCGTCGCTGATACGCCATCCCTTGCCCCGCAGCAGCTCCGCCGCCTCCACGGCCATGGCCGCGTTCTTCAGCTGATACCGGCCCGCCAGCGGGATACAAAGCTCCTTGTGCGCGCCGTAGTCGAAGATCCTTCCCGTCAGCGCCGCCTCGCGCTCCGTCAGCGCCGCGAAATCGGGCCGGCGGAGCCGTGCGCCGCGGGCCCGGCACGTTTCCTCCACGACGCGGTCGGCCTCCGCCTCCCCGCCGTAGGAGAGCACGTCGCCCCCGGCCTTGATGATACCGGCCTTGGCCCGGGCGATGTCCGCCATCGTCGGCCCCAGGATCTCCGTATGGTCGAGCCCCAGCGCCATGATGACGGCGAGCTCCGGCACGTCGATGACGTTGGTGGAGTCCAGCTCGCCGCCGAGCCCCACCTCCAACACCACGATGTCGCAGGCGTTCCGCGCGAACCACAGCATGCCGATAGCCGTGATGAGCTCGAACTCTGTCGGGGGATCGTCCAACCCCTCCGCGAGAGGCCGTATTTCTTCCACCAGCGCCGCCAGTGCCCCGTCGGGGATATCCTCCCCTCCCACGCGGATACGCTCGTTGAAGCGCGTGATAAAGGGCGAGGTGAAAAGCCCCGTCCTGTACCCCGCCCGGCGCAATATGGATTCCGTCATGGCGGAAAAGGACCCCTTGCCGTTGGTCCCCGCCACGTGGATGAACTTCAGCTCGTCCTGCGGGTCGCCCACGGCCGCCAGCAGCGCCCGCGTCCGGGAAAGGCCCGGTTTGGAACCGCGCCAGTCGATCCCGTGGATATAGGCCATCGCCTCGTCATAGGTCATGGCTCTCGCCTCCCGCCATCGCCGCCACCGCCTTGTTCCGCAACAGGAGCCGCAGCGCGAAAAACTCCAGCGTCCCCACGAAAAGCGACACGCCGAGCCCGATGAAAACGCCGTACCACGGCATGCCGAGCCAGACGATCTTGGCCGCGGACTTGATGGCCACCTGCCCGACGAGATGGGCCAGCGCCACGCTCACCGCCGTCTGCGCGTCGCCGCGTTTTTTGACGAGCGTCCGCGGCACCGCGCCGGCCACGACGCCCACCGCCGCCGCGCCCACCGTGATACCGGGGATGACGGCGGGATTCGCGGAGCAGAGGCAGCTGACGATATCCGCCGCCGCGCCTACCGCGCCGCCCACCACCGGACCGAAGAGCATGCCGGCCATGATGACGGGCAGGTTCTCGAACGTCACGCGGTAGTAGATGCCGTAGGTGAAAAAGTTCTTGCAGACGATGCCGATGAGCACGCTGATGGCCGTCAGCATGGCGGCCGCGGTCAGCACCCTCGTGGTGCGGAACGCTTTGCTGTTTTTTTGCATAAAAAAGCCCCTCCCTTCCCACAGACGGCGGAAACGGAGGGCGCGGCAACGTTGTCTCTTTTTCCGTTCATCACAGCGGGATGCGGGCACGTTCCGCGGGTGGCCCCTGATCGCGCCGGACAACTCCCCGTCCCGGCGGACTCAACGTCACATGCCCTACTCTGCAGATCGCGGGGCGGAGTAGTCCCGCCCCGCGATGAACATCGTATTTATTTGGAATTGAAGATCTTGAAGATCGTGTCGAAGGGATCGTCCTCGGGCGCAGGCTCGGCGGGCTTGTCCTCCGCGTCGGGCTTGCCCTCCGCGGCGCTGTCCGCCGCCTCCTTCTTCTCCGAGGCGCCGGTGAAGAAGCCTGTCTTCTTCTCCATGCTGCGGAAGGAGGACTGCGGCGCGTCGTCAAAGCGGGTGGCGATGACGGTGATGACCATCTCGTCCTCCATGGACTCGTCGAACGCGGCGCCGAAGATGATGTTGGCGTCGGGGTGCGCGGCCTCCTGCACGAGGCTGGCCGCCGCTTCGATGTCGTCGAGACCGATGTCGCTGGAGCCGGTGATGTTCACGATGACGCCCCGGGCGCCGTTGATAGAGGTCTCCATCAGCGGGCTGGAAATGGCGGCGCGGGCGGCCTCCTCGGCCTTGCCCTTGCCGGCCGCGTGGCCGACGCCCATGTGGGCGTAGCCGGCGTCCTTCATGATGGTGGTCACGTCCGCGAAGTCCAGGTTGATGAACCCGGTGTTCTTGATGAGGTTGGAAATGCTGGTAACGGCCTGCTGCAGCACGTCGTCCGCGATCTCGAACGCGTTGGCGAAGGTCAGCTTCTGGTCGGTCACATGCTTGAGACGGTCATTGGGGATGATGAGCAGGGAGTCCACCTTGCTGATGAGGCTGGCGATACCTTCGTTCGCCTGGTCCATCCTGCGGCGGCCCTCAAAGCTGAAGGGCTTGGTGACGACGCCGACGGTCAGCACGCCGGCTTCCTTGGCGATGTCCGCGATGATCGGCGTGGCGCCCGTGCCGGTGCCGCCGCCCATGCCGGCGGCCAAGAACACCATGTCGGTGCCTTCCATCAGCTTGGAAAGGTTGCTGCGGCTCTCCTCCGCGGCCTTTTTGCCGATCTCCGGATTGGAGCCCGCGCCCTGCCCGTGGGTCAGCTTCTCGCCTATCTGGATCTTCTCTTTGGCGTTGGATACCGAAAGCACCGGCTTATCCGTATTGATCGCAACGAAATCCACGCCGCTGGTGTCTGCTTTGGCCATACGGTTGACGACGTTGTTGCCGGCGCCGCCTATGCCGATCACTTTGATGGAAACAACATTGTCCGGGCCGTACTCAAGCGTATTAGGCATTTATTCTTCCTCCTGTATCTTCAGCGTCAGCAAAGAGATCCTTATACTGATTACATTTGGTAACATTTTATTACTATTTTGCTTCAAGGTCAATAGCAATGTGCCCAAAAAAGCCACAAATATTTGTCTATTTGGCGTTCCCGGCTCAGGCCGGCAGGAAATGGGCCCTGCCGCCGATGGACAGGTCGATCCTGCCTGTCTCGCTCTCGTCCAGCCGGTTCACCACGCCCCGCAGCAGCTGGAGCTTGTCCTCCACGTCGTCCCCGCGGCCCAGGATGACCTGGAACCGGCCCATATAAGTAAAGGAAACGCTGCTGGCGCTGGCGATGTCGATGGCGGATACATCCTTCATCATATCGAACTCGCTGAGCCGCCCCATGATCTCCCGCAGATAGTCCAGCTTGACGCTCTCCTCCACGGAAAGCGCCATGGTCTGGCCCACCACGGGCTGCAGCGGCTCGATGCCCTCGATCTCCGCCAGGCCCGCCGTCTCCGCCGCCGTTTTCACGTCCAGGAAGCGGGCGTTTTTATCCATGATCCACGCCGCGCCGTTGTACTCGACCCACGCCGCGGGGAAGCTCTCGCTGATCTCGATGGTGACGCTGCCGGGGAAAGACCGCCGGATCCGCACGTCGTCCACATAGCTGAACTGTTCCTTGATCTTCCGGCGGGCCGCCTCGGTGCGGATGAGGAAGATGCTCTTCCCCATCTCGATACCGGACGCCTCCACGATACTGTCCGCGTCGTAAACGCTGGTGCCCTCCACCTGGATATCCGCCACCAGGAAGAACATGCCGACGCCCACCGCGACGGCGGCCAGCATGAGCAGCGCTATCACCGCCAGGCGATAGCCTCTCTTCACTCTTCTGCGGCGTCTCGGCCGCCGGACAGCATCGTTTTCCGCCATGTCTCTCCCTCTCCCGTCAGGGTATCCTCTCTATCTTTGCGCCCAGCCTGCTCAGCCGGGCCTCCAGACTGTCATAACCCCGGTCGATGTGCCAAAGACCGGAGATCTCCGTCGTGCCCTCCGCGGAGAGCGCCGCCACGGCCAGCGCCGCGCCGCCGCGCAGATCGGTGGCCGCCACGGGCGCCGCGTGGAGCCGCTGCACGCCGTTCACCACGGCGAGGCTCCCCTCCGTGCGGATATCCGCCCCCATGCGGACGAGCTCGCCCACATGGCGGAAGCGTTCCTTGAAAATAGTCTCCACGAAAAAAGTGGTGCCCGCCGCCTTCAGGCTCGCCGCCATCACGGGCGGCTGGGCGTCCGTCGGAAACCCCGGATACGGCCGCGTGATGACCGGCTGCGCCGCCCGCAGACCGCGCTCCGCCGCGATGGTGACCGCGTCCTTCTCCACCGCGATCGCGCAGCCCATGCCGGCCAGCGTATCCGATACCGCCGCAAAATGCGCCGGCACCACGCCCGTCAGCCGGATACGGCCGCCGGTGGCGGCCGCCGCGGCCAGGAACGTGGCGGCGACGATACGGTCCGGTATCACCGCGTGCTCCGTCCGCCCGCCGCCGGGCTTCGCGCCCTCCACGGCGATCTCCGCCGTGCCCGCGCCGGTCACGCCGACGCCGATCTTCTGCAAAAAGCGCGCCAGGTCGCCGATCTCCGGCTCCCGGGCCGCGTTGGTGATGACGGTCCTGCCGCGGCAGCCCGCCGCGGCGATCATGGCGTTTTCCGTGGCGCCCACGCTGGAAACGGGGAACACGATCCGCTTCCCCGTCATCTCCGTCCCGCGGCACACGATACCGCCGCCGGACTCCTCCGTCTCGGCGCCCAGCGTACGCAGCGCGCCCAGATGCAGGTCGATGGGCCGCGGGCCCAGCTCGCACCCGCCCGGCATGGACAGATGGGCCTCGCCGCAGCGGGCGAGGATAGCCCCCAGGAAAATGACCGACGAGCGCATCTCGCGCATGAGCGCGTCGGGGATGTCGCACCGGCACATGGGCGCGGAGTCGATGAAAACGGCGTCGCCGTCCTTTTCCGCCCTGCAGCCCAGGTGGCGCAGGATCTTCATGGCCGCCTCCACGTCGGAAAGGCCCGGGCAGTTATGTATCACGGTCTCGCCCGCGGACAGGAGCGAGGCCGCCATGATGGGCAGCACGCTGTTTTTCGCGCCGTGGACGCGTACCTCGCCTGCAAGACGCGTCCCGCCCGTTATGCGCAGAATGCTCATAGTATTCCCCCAAAACTTTTTGCGTTTTACAGGTCATACTATGCCGCCGCTTGTTTTTTAGTTAATCAGTCCCAGCAGGATGTCGGCGATACGGGCCGCCGCGTCGGGCGTCCCCGCCGCCTTGGCGTCCCGGGCCATCCGGGCCAGCTTCCGGCTGTCGTTCAGCAGGTTCTTCACCGTTTCGTAGAGCATGTCGCCGCTGCACTCGTTTTCCAGCAGCACCTTGGCCGCGCCGGCCCGTTCCAGCGCCCGCGCGTTCTTTTCCTGGTGGTTGCCGGTCACGTTCGGGGACGGCACAAGTACGGCGGGCACGCCCACGTCCGTGAGCTCCGCCGTGGTGGACGCGCCGGAGCGGCAGATGACCAGATCCGCCGCGTTCATCACCTTGTCCATGTCCTCGATGTAGGGGCGTATATCCACGAACGTCGGCACGCCGCTCATGCCGCGTTGACGCAGCATGTCCATCATGCGGGCCGTGCCGGCCTCACCGCCGCCGGTGGCGTGGATGTGCCAGAAAAGCCCGTCGTTGGCGTTGCGTTTGATGAGATCGGCCGTCATCTCGTTCATGCGGGCCGCGCCCAGCGAGCCCCAGAAGGAGACGACCAGCGGCCGCCCATCGATACCGAGCCGCCTCTTGGCCGACGCTTTGTTCAGCTTGGCGAAGCCCTTCCGCACCGGCGTGCCCGTCACAGTCACGCGGTCCGGCTTCCGGCAGCCCTCCGCCGCCTCGGCAAAGGTCACCATGACGCTGTCCACCTTGCCGGACAGCAGCTTCGTCGTCATGCCCGGCGCGGCGTTGGACTCATGCACGGCCGTCGGGACGCCCATGCGGTGCGCCGCCGTCATCACCGGGTAGCAGACGTAGCCGCCCGTCCCGAACACCACGTCCGGCCGGAACTCTTCAAGGATCTCCCGGGAGGCGCGCTGCGCCGCGGCCAGCTGCTTCAGCATGGCGGCGTTTTTCCGCAGCCCCTCCGGCGAAAAGCTCCGCGTAAAACCCGTCACCGTGAGGTTTTCCAGCGAAAAGCCCGCGGCGGGGATGAGTTTTTTCTCCAGCGGCCGGCCCGCGCCGATGAACAGGAACTCGGCGTCGGGAAAGCGCGCGCGCAGCTCGCCCGCTACGGCGAGCGCGGGATTGATATGACCGGCGGTACCGCCGCAGACCATCATAAATCTCATAGTTCGTCACCGCCGCCCGTCTTCGTTGCGTCGCCGCCGCTCTGCCGCAGGGGGATATCCCGTGAGATGGACAGGATGATGCCCACCTCGATCAGCTGGATCCAGAGCGCTGTACCGCCGTAGCTGAAGAACGGCAGCGAAACGCCCGTGCAGGGCACGAGATTCGTGACCACCGCGATGTTGAAGAACACCTGTATCGCCAGAAGGCCCGTCATGCCCGTGATGACCAGCGAGCCGAAGCGGTCGCGCGTATGCAGCGCCAGCCAGAAGCCGCGGATGATGAGCAGCGCGAACAGGATGATGATGAGCGTGGCGCCGATGAAGCCCAGCTCCTCGCACACCACGGAGAAGATGAAGTCGTTGTGTTCCTCCGGCAGATAGAGGTATTTCTGCCTCCCCTGCCCCAGGCCGAGGCCGGTCACGCCGCCGGAGCCCACGGCGTACAGGGACTGGATGATCTGCCAGCCCTCGTCCGTGGCGTTGAAGAACGGGTCCACCCAGGAGACGATGCGCATGAGCGCGTAGTTCATGTGGGACACGGCCTCCGTGCCCTGCGCCATGACGCCCTTGACGTAGTCGACGAGGATATAGGCGCCCGCGCCGCCGACCAGGATGGCCACTACGAACCACGCCCAATGGGTGCCGCCGGCGAACATCATCAGCGCGCCCAGCAGCAGGATGATGATGGTGGCCGAATAATGCGGCTCCCGGATGAGCAGCAGCGCGATGACGCCGAGGATGACGGCGAAGGGCAGCACGCCGTAGCGGAACGTACGCATTTTGCCCCGGTAATTGCTGATGAGGTGGGCGAAGGAAAGCACCACGGCCATCTTCGCGAACTCAGAGGGCTGGAACGTGGTGAAGCCCAGGTTGATCCAGCGCTTGACGCCCAGCGGCCCCGTGCCGATGACCAGCACCGCCACGAGAAGCACCGCCGCCGCGCCCAGCGCCGGCAGCGCGGCCGTCCGGATGAGCTTCACGGGCGCGCGGGACACGCCCAGCATCAGCGCCACGCCGCTCACCGCGAACAGCAGCTGGCGGACGAAATACTTGGTCGGGTCGTTGTTGATGTAATACGCCCGCGCAAAGCTGGCGGAAAAGACCATCAGCACGCCGATGACCAGCAGGATGAGCGTGATGAGCGCGAACGGGACGTCCATCTGCCCGCGCTTCAGGCGTTCCCCCTGCTCCTTGCCCGTGTGGTCACGGAGCTCCCTCTCCGTGTAGGCAGCCCTGTCGGTATAGATTTTTTCTTCGAAGCTCCTGCCTTCAGCCACTGCCTCTGCCCCTTTCTGTTAGCGGAAACGGAAATAAACGGAGAGATACGAAAGGACGGCCGCCGCCGCGGAGATGGACACGAACACCGTGAAGATCCGCCGTTCGCCCCAGCCGCACATCTCGAGATGGTGGTGCAGCGGCGCCATTTTGAACACACGTTTGCCGTGGGTCAGCTTGAAATACGCCACCTGGATGATGTCGGAAAGCGTCTCCACGATGTAGATGACGCCCAGCGGCACCAGGATGAGCGGCACGTCGAGCGCGAACGCCGCCGCGCAGATGATACCGCCCAGGAAGAGCGACCCCGTGTCGCCCATAAAGACCTTCGCCGGGTAGAAGTTGAAGATGAGGAACGCGCAGAGCGCGCCCGCCATGCCCGCGCCGAAAAGGCCCACGGAGCTGTAGCCCCACAGCATGGCCACCGCCGTGAAGCAGAGCGCCACCGGGATGGAGACGCCCGCGGCCAGCCCGTCGATACCGTCGGTGATGTTCACGGCGTTCACCGTGCCGACGATGATAAAAGCCGCAAAGATGAAATAGAGCACCGGCGGCATATCCCACGTCACGTTGAAGAACGGGACGTAGAGATGGGGGTTCAGATACCCCATGGAGCGCAGCAGCACCACGAAGGCGATGGCCGCCGCCAGCTGCAGCGCGAATTTCTGCCGCGCCGTCAGGCCGAGGTTCTGTTTCTTCTTCAGCTTTTCGTAATCGTCCAGAAAGCCGATGGCCGCGAAGATGAGTCCGAAGGCGAGGATGAGCACGTGTCTCCACTCGCCGGCCCCGATCTCGTCCAGTCCGCAGACGATACAGGCGAAGGCGATACCGGCGATGAACATCACGCCGCCCATCGTGGGGGTGCCCCGCTTCACGTTGTGCCAGGTGGGCCCGTCCTCCCGTATCTCCTGCCCCGCCTTGATGCGGCGCAGCGCCGGCACGAGGATCGACCCCGTGACGAGCGTCACGAGAAACGCGCCCGTAAAGGACCACAATAGTTTCAGCATACCCTTCCCCCGTCTTTTATCCTATTTCGCTGAGGATCCCGGCCACGACTTCGCGCTCGTCGAAGTGGTGTTTTTCCGTGCCGATGATCTGATACGTCTCATGCCCCTTGCCCGCCAGCAGGATGATGTCGTCCGGCTTCGCGTTCTTCAGCGCGTAGGCGATGGCCTCCCGCCGGTCGGGGATGATCTTCGTGCAGGATCGCTTCCCCTCCGTGCCGGCGGCGATCTCCCGGATGATGGCCTCCGGGTCCTCCGTCCGCGGATTGTCGGAGGTGATGAGCACGAGATCGGCGTTGTCCACCGCGATACGGCCCATCTGGGGCCGTTTTTCCTTTTCCCTGTCGCCGCCGCAGCCGAACACCAGCACCAGCCGGCCTTTTTTGAAGCCGTTCACCGTGGTGAGGATGTTCTGCAGCGCGTCCGGCGTGTGGGCGTAGTCGATGAGCACCGTGAAGTCGCGCCCCGTGGGGACGACCTCCGCCCGGCCCTTCACGCCCTTGCAGCGCCACATGGCCTTCGCCGCGTCCCGCAGGGGGACGCCCAGGCTGACCACCGTCTCCAGCGCCGCCATGCCGTTGTAAACGGAGAAGCGGCCCGGGATGCCGAGGTGCGCCCTTTCCAGCTGGCCCGTGGTCAGCACGCAGAAGCAGACCCCGTCGGGCTTCAGCGTCACGTCCCGTGCCGTCAGATCGGCCGTGTCGCTGCCCACGGAATAGGTCACGACGCCGCCCGCCGCGGCGTTTTTCATCGTCTCGGCGTATTTATCGTCGATGTTGATGACCGACACCCGGCTGTGGGCGAACAGCTTCGCCTTGGCCGCGGCGTAGGCCTCCATCGTCTTGTGAAAATCCAGATGGTCCTCCGTCAGATTGGTGAACACGCCCACCTCGAAGTCGATCCCGTACACCCGGTCCAGATACAGCGAGTGGGAGGATACCTCCATCACCACGTAGCGGCAGCCGGCGTCCGCCATCCGGCGGAACAGCGCGTGCAGCTCATAGGATTCCGGCGTCGTCCGCTCCGTCGGCAGCTCCTCGCCGCCGATCATGTTCCGGTTGGTGCCGATAAGGCCCACCGTTTCCCCGGTGGTCTGCTCCAGGATCTCCTTGATGAGGTTCGTCGTGGTGGTCTTGCCGTTCGTGCCAGTCACGCCCACCATGATCATGCTGTCGGCGGGCCGCCCGAACCAGTTGGCCGCCATCACCGCCAGCGCGCGTCTCGTATCGTCCACGAGGACATAGGGGATATCGGCCTCCGGCGCTTCCTCGCACACGGCGCACACCGCGCCCTTCTCGGCCGCGGCGCCGATGTAGCGGTGCCCGTCGCTCTCATAGCCGCGCACGGCCACGAAGACGTCGCCCGCCTTCGCCTTGCGCGAGTCGTAGCAGACGCCGCCGATCTCCTGACGCGTCTCGGCGCGGACCTCCTTCGTCGCGACGCCGCTCAATAAAGCTTCAAGTGTCATGTCCCCGTCCTCTTCCGTTGCTGATCAATATCTGCCAAGGTTGCTGTTATCCAGCAGCGTCACGCGTACCACGCTGCCGTAGACCGCCTCGCTCCCGGCGCTGACGGACTGGGTGGATACCACCACGCCCCGCACGCCCGGCGACGCGCCGGAGGTCTTCATGAAGAGCCCCGCCTTTTCCAGCGCGCTCCTCGCCTGCTTCACCGTCATGCCGTACAGATCCGGCACGATGGCCGGCTCCTCCGGTATCTCCTCCCCCGCGTACAGGATGACCTGGCTGTCCGCGGCGATGACCGTGTTCACGCCGGGCAGCTGGGCCGTCACGTCGGCGCCGTCGCCCACGACGCGCACGCCGAGACCGGCCGCCTCCAGGATGGCCTTCGCCTCCTCCACGGTCCTGCCCTTCACCTTGGGCATCGTCACGTCGGCCACCTGCAGCTCTTCCGCCGTGTAATCCGGCTCCACGCCGAGATATTCCAGACACTCGGACAGGATGGAGCCCACCACCGGCGCCGCCATGGCGCCGCCGCTGACGTAAATGCCCGTCTCCGACTGGGGCAGCGGATTGTCCAGGATGACCAGCACCGCGATCTCCGGATCGTTGGCCGGGGCGAAGCCGCAGAAGGAGACCTTGTACTCCTTCCGGTCCTCCGCCGCCTGCTTGACCGTGTCGGTGGAGGTGCCCGTCTTGCCCGCGATGTGATAGCCCGCCACGTAGGCGTTCTTGCCGGTGCCCTCCTGCTCGCCCACCACGGACTCCAGGATGGCGCAGAGCTTTTCGCTCGTCTCCCGGCTGATGACCTGGCGCACCACCGTGGGCTCCTTGGTGTAGACCGCCTCGCCGGCGGCGTTGGTGATCTCGCTGACGAGATAGGGCTCCATCAGCTTGCCGCCGTTGGCCACGGCGGACACCGCCGTGATGACCTGGAGCGGCGTCACGTTGAACGTCTGGCCGAAGGAGGCCGCCGCCAGCTGGGACAGGTTCTGCCTGTCGCAGAAGACGTCCCGGCTCCACCAGAGACTGCGGGTGCCGGCCTCGCCCAGAAGGTCGATGCCCGTCTTATCCCAGAACCCGAAGGATTCCACATAATCGTAAAACGTCTCCGCCCCCACCTTCAGCCCGATGTTGACAAAGGCCACGTTGCAGGAATGCTGCGCCGCCTGCTTCAGCGTCTGGCTGCCGTGTCCGGCATGCTTCCAGCAGTTCAGCGGGTCGGTACGGCCCGTCACCTCCATGGAGCCGCCGCAGTAGAAGGTGTCGTCCTCCGTGACGTCCCCCTCCTCCAGCGCCATGGCCATGGTGAAGATCTTGAACACGGAGCCCGGCTCATAGGTGTTGGAGATGGTCGTGTTGCGCCACTGGGCAAGGCGGGCGGCGCGGAGCGCGTCCTTCTGCTCCTCCTCGTCCTCGAGCAGGTCGATCTCCTCCTGCGCGCTCTCGGATATGGTCCACGGGTCGTTCAGATCGTACTGCTCGGAGCAGGCCATGGCCAGCACGCGGCCCGTGTCCACCTCCATCACGATGGCGCAGCCGCCGTTCCGGATGCCGTAATCCGCCACCGCCTGCTGAAGGTCCTTCTCCACGATGTGCTGGATGGTGGAGTTGATGGTCAGCTTGACGTCGCAGCCGTTGGTGGCGTCGGTGTAGTTCTCGTAATTCGTGTACAGGAGCTCTGTCCCGTTGGCGGTGGACAGGCGGGAAATGCTCCCGTCCGTGCCCTCCAGATAATCGTTGTAAACGGACTCGATCCCCTCCAGACCGTAGTTGTCCGTCCCCACGAAGCCGATCACGTGGCAGGCCAGCGACCCGTTGGGGTAGTAGCGCTTCGTGTCGTTCTCCACATGCACGCCCTTCAGCTCGTACTGGCTCTTGAACGCCCGTACCTGATCGGCGAGCTCCGGCTCGATCTTCGTGGCCACGGTCTTGTACCAGGAGGCCGTATCCTTACTCTTCTCGATGACGGCGTCCTTGTCGACGTCGAGGATCTCGGCCAGGTTGGAGGCGATGAGATTGATGTCCTCGCCGTATTTCTGTATCTCGTAGGGGCTGATGAACACCGTGTACGCCGTGGCGCTGATGGCCAGCACGTTGCCGTCCGCGTCGAAGATGGTGCCCCGCATGGCCGACACCGTCGTTTCCCGCGTCTGCTGCTCGATGGCCATCTGTTCGTACTTGTCATGCTCTTTGATCATGACTTTATACAGCTGTGCGATGAGCACCGAAAATGCAACTATGCCGCACACCACCATGAGTATCAGTGTGCGGCTGAGGATTGTTCTGTTTGGTCTCTGGCCGGCTGCTCCGACGTCTTTTCTGGCCATGGCTGTCCCCCTGGAAAAAGGCTTCGCTGTCTCTATCTATAACGCGTTTTTACTTAAAATATGCCAGGAGCGACGTGATATATTCGGCCGCCCCGCTGAAGAAGTCCGTCCCCTTCGCGCCGGGCTGTCCCAGCACCTCCGCCTTGTCGTGGCGCTGGATATCCACGGTGTAGATCTGGCTCTCCGTCAGCTTCGTCATGCCCAGGGTGTTTACCGCGTAATCCTCCACGGCGGACAGGTTGAAGGCCTTTTCGTACTCGATGGTGAGCCGCGCTTCCTCCTTTTTCAGTTCCGTCATCTGCTTCTGCAGCGCCGTCATGTCGCCGGAGATCTCCGCCAGCTGGACGTAGGACAGCAGCACGCATACCATCAGCGCCGCCGCCAGCAGCACGCCGACGACCGCAAACAGAGATACGCCGACAGGCTGCGCGTGGGCGCGCGCCGCCGCCTTGGGGACGGCCCGCTCCCGCTCTTTCTGCCGGGGCTGCGCCTCGGCATACTCGTCGCCGAAGCTCTCCACATAGTCGAGCTCGTGGGCGAGACTGCCGTAGGTCGCCGTATCGAATGTGATCCGTCTTGCCGCTGCTGCCATTTTTCGTACCTCTCGGTCAGATCTTTTCCGCGATACGCAGCTTCGCGCTGCGCGCCCGCGGGTTGCGGGCCACTTCCTCCTCCGTGGGGAGGATGGGCTTTCTGGTCACGGACCTCATCGTCCGCACGAAGCCGCACACGCACACCGGGAACTCCGGCGGGCACGTACAGCCGTTTTCTCTTGCCCGGATAGCGTTCTTCACGATCCGGTCCTCCAGGGAATGGAAGCTGATGACGGCCAGCCTCCCGCCCGGGACGAGCGCGTCCATCGCCGCCTCCAGCGCCTCGGAGAGAGCGCCGAGCTCGTCATTCACCGCGATACGGATGGCCTGGAAAACGCGTTTGGCGGGGTGCTGCTTTTCCCGCAGCGCCGCCGCCGGCATGGCCGACCGTATCACCTCGACGAGCTCCAGCGTGCTGTTGATGGGCGCTTTCCGGCGTCTTGACGCGATGGCTGACGAAATACGGGCGGCATAACGCTCCTCGCCGTATTGGAAGAAGATCTCCCGCAGCCTCGCTTCGTCCCAGCCGTTGACGATGTCGTACGCGGTCAGCGCCGCGTCCCTGTCCATCCGCATGTCCAGGGGCGCGTCCGCCATGTAGGAAAACCCGCGCGCCGCGTCGTCAAGCTGCGGCGACGATACACCGAGATCAAAAAGGACTCCGTCCACGCCGGCAATACCCAGCTGACCCAGCACGCGCGTCAGATCCCTGAAATCCGCGTGCACCAGCGTCACCCTGTCTCCATAGCGCCCAAGCCGCTCTCCGGTCTCCCGGATGGCTTCGGCGTCCCGATCTATCGAGACAAGCCTGCCGGTATCCAGCGCTTCGGCTATCCGTTCCGAATGGCCTCCCCTGCCGAGCGTACAATCGACATATATCCCATCCGGCCGGACAGCAAGTCCTTCGATACATGCATCGAGCAGAACCGACTTATGGAGGAACTCCATCAGAAGTCAAGCTCCGCAAAAACATCCGCGATATTCTCCGGCGTGGTCTCGCCCACGTCGATGGCGTTCCAGGCCGTCTCATCCCAGAACTCGGCGCACTCGCCCGCGCCGACCACGGCCACGTTCTTCTCGATCCCCGCGAAATCGCGCAGCGCCTGCGGCAGCAGGATCCGCCCCTGGCTGTCCAGCTCGCACTTGGCCGCGTGGGAAAAGAGCGGTCTCATCTTGATCTGCTTCACGCGGGGCATAGCCTTGATCTTTTCCATGAACCGGCTCCAGCTCTCTTCGGAGTAGCCGGTCAGACACTTTTCCATGGAGAGCGTCACGTAAAACACGTCTCCCAGTTCCTCGCGGAGCTTGGCAGGGATAAAAAGACGCCCCTTCGCGTCCAGCGTGTGCCTGTAGACTCCGGTCATCTTTTTATCGCCTCCTTTTGTGGGAATTTAATACATTTTGCTCCACTTCGCCCCACTTGTGTTTTCAATTATAAAGGCCGCGCGTGGAAAATGCAAGAGCTTTTTTGCATTTTTTTCGATTATTTTTCGATCTTTTCCGCCTCTCTCCGTTCCCCCTGTTTTTGGGCATAAAAAAAGCCGGACACACAAGGCTGTGTGTCCGGCCGTACGGTCGCTCGTATTGGTTATATGGTATCAGTCGGGGGCGATCTCGCTCATATTGGCGGTCGAGGCAACGCTGCGGAAACGGGAGCGGGACTGGCGCACCTCGTCCAGCGCCTCGGCGATGGCCTCCTCCGTGCGGCGGAGCGTATCGTCGGTGTACTCGTTGGCGGCGCGGCGGAGCTCGATGGACTTCTCCTCGGCGCTGCGGGTGATGCTGTCGGCCTTGGCCTTGGCGCTGCGCACGATCTCCTGCTCGTCCACCATCTGGCGGGCGTGCTCCTCCGCGACCTTGCGGATGGACTCGGCCTCCTTCTTGGCGTTGCTGATGAACTCGTTCCTCGCCTCCACCAGGCGCTTCGCCTCGGCCAGCTCCGTGGGGAGCTGGGCCCGGATCTCGTCCAGCAGGTCCAGGACCTTATCCCGCTCCACGACGCACTTCTCCGCGCCGAGCGGCAGGCCCCAGGCTTCCGAGACCATATTGTAAAGCATGTCTATAAGCTCCTGTACTTCGTTGCCCATTGTCAAACCCTCCGTTTATTTGTCATGAAACTTTTTGATCACATCGCTGATGATCGCTTCCGGCACGGAGCTTGCAAGATCCGCGCCGTATTTCGCCATTTCCCGCACCACGGTCGAGGAAAGGTACGTGTACTCCATATCCGCCGCCAGGAACAGCGTGTCGATCTCCGGCGCCATCTTCTTGTTGGTCAGCGCCATCTGGAACTCCCAATCGAAGTCGGAGAGCGCCCTGAGACCCTTCACCACGATCTTCGCGTCCCGGGAGCGGGCGTAGTCCACCAGCAGCCCGTCGGAGGCCTCCGCCGTCACGTTCTCAAGTCCCGCCACGGACCGCCGCACCAGATCGAGCCGCTCCTCCGCGGTGAAGGTCGGCCGCTTGTCCGCGTTGACCATCACGCACACGTATACCTTGTCGAATATCTTCGCGGCCCGCTCGATGATGTTGAGATGGCCCATCGTGATGGGGTCGAAGCTCCCCGGATACACTGCGATCTTCATGTCATGTTCCCCGCGCCGTTTCATCGGTCCTGCCGAAGGCGACGATCTTTATCCTTCCGTATCTGTACTCGCCGATCTGCTCATAGCCCTTGCCCGGCGCGGCAAGCGTTTTCTCACGCTCGCATTCGCAAAGTATTATACCACTTTCCCTCAATATGTCAACCGCCGCCGCTTCCGCGAGCGCCCTGTCCAGCGTATCGCCTTCGTAGGGCGGATCCATATAGACGACGTCGAACTTCCCGCCGCTCTTCAGATACGCCAGCGAATCGGCGTTGACCACCCGCGCCCTGTCCGCAAGGCCGGTGGCGGCCAGATTGTCCCGCACCAGCTTCACGGCCTCCCGCGACCGGTCCACGAAGACCGCCTCCGCCGCGCCGCGGGACAGGGCCTCGATGCCCATCTGTCCCGTCCCGGCGAAAAGGTCCAGCACCCGCGCCCCGGGCACCCGGAACTGAATGATGTTGAAGACCGATTCCTTCACCTTGTCGGTGGTCGGCCTGATGTCCTTGCCCGCCGGCTCCTTCAGCTTCCGGCCGCGGACTGACCCCGTGATGACTCTCATCTTGTCTCATTCCCCACTTTGTCCGTGAAAATGCTCCCACACGGCCTTCGCCGTGTTTTTCGGCACCACCGCGGCCAGCTCCTCTTCGGTAGCGGCGGCGACGGCCTTGACGCTCCGGAACTTTTTCAGCAGCGCCGTCTTTCGCTTCTCCCCCACGCCGTCCACGCCGTCCAGCGCGGACTTCTTCACGCCCCTGGAGCGCAGCTCCCGGTGGTACGTGATGGCGAAGCGGTGCGCCTCCTCCTGGATGCGCCCCACGAAGGAGAACGCCCCCGGGAACGCCTCCAGCCCGATCTCCTCCCCCTCGGCAGAGGCGATGGCCCGCGTCCTGTGGCGGTCGTCCTTCACCATGCCGTAGGCCGGCACGCTGACGTCCACCTCGCGCAGGGCGTCCAGCGCCGCCCGCACCTGGCCCGCGCCGCCGTCGATGAGCAGCAGGTCCGGCAGCTCGCCGAACTTCTCGTCGCCGCCCTGATAGCGGGCGAAGCGGCGCAGGATCGTCTCATACATGGAGGCGTAGTCGTCCTGCCCGTCGGTGGACTTGATGGCGAAGCGCCTGTAGGCGCTCTTGAGCGGCTTGCCGTTTTTGAACACCACCATGGAGGCCACGATGTTCTCGCTCCCCAGGTTGGAGATGTCGAACGCCTCGATCCGCTCCGGCGGCGCCGGCAGCTGCAGCGCGTCCGCGAGCCACAGCGCCGTTTTCGTCACGCGCTCCTCCGCGGTCGTGGCGATCTCGGCGTCCTCCTGCGCGTTCTCCGCGGCGGCCGCGGCGAAGATCTTCCCCCGGCCGCTCTTCGGCGCGGTCACGCTCACCGCGTGGCCGGCCTGCTCGCCGAGATAACGGGACAGCTCCTCCGTGTCCCCCGTGTCCACGGGCAGATACACCGTTTTCGGCACGGCGCCCGCCCCCTCGTAATAGCCGCGGAGCAGCGCAGAGAGCGCCTCTCCGTCCTCCTCCACCGGCGTGTCCACGATCTGGGAATCCTTGGCCAAAAGCCGGCCGTTGATGTAGTGCAGCACCACGAAGCAGCTTTTCACCTGCCCGCGGAAAAAGGCCGCCGCGTCCGTGTCGGCCGAGGCCTTGGCCCAGACGTGCTGCTTCGTGCTCAGCGCGGCGACGGCGTTCATCGTGTCCCGTATCCGGGCCGCGTCTTCAAAGCGCAGCGCCTCCGCCGCCTGCTCCATCTCGCCCCGCAGCGCGGCGACGAGCTCCTCCGTCCTGCCCTGCATGACCATGACGGCCTTGTCGATACCGTCGCGGTACTTCGCCGGGTCCGTCCCCGGCAGACAGTAGGCGTCGCAGACGCCCATGTGATGATTGAGGCACGGCCGCTCCTTCCCGATGTCCCGCGGGAACACGCGGGAGCAGGTGGGCAACTTCAGCGCCTTGCAGACGGCCTCGACGGCCGTGCGCGTCACGTTCCGCCCGCCGAAGGGGCCGAAGTACATCGCCCCGTCGTTCCTCCGCTCCGCCGTGATGGAAAACGTCGGGTACTCGCTTTTGACGTCCAGGCGCACGAAGGGATACCCCTTGTCGTCCTTCAACAGGATGTTGTAGCGGGGCATATAGCGTTTGATGAGGGAGTTTTCCAGCACCAGCGCCTCGAATTCCGAGGAAGCGACGATGAACGAAAAGTCCGCGATCTTCGCGATCATGGCCTCCGTCTTCGCGTTGTGCGCGCCGTGGAAATAGCTGGACACCCTGTTTTTCAGCGCCTTGGCCTTGCCGACGTAAATAACAGTGCCCTCCGCGTCCTTCATGATGTAAACGCCGGGCTTCAGCGGCAGGCTCAACGCCTTGTCATGGGGCGTCATGGCTTCTCGACCACCTTGTCATAGAAAAATAAGCGGCCTGTTTCAAAGCGAAACAGGCCGCGACAAACCCACTTTATTCGGCAAAATCGGAGGAGATCAGCTCGCAGAGCGTCTCGACCGCACGTTCTTCATCCTTGCCGTCCGCGACGATATTGATCTTCGCGTCCTTCACGATACCGAGGGAAAGCACGCCGAGAAGGCTCTTTGCGTTGACCCGGCGCTCGTCTTTTTCGATCCATACGCTGCACTTGAATTCATTGGCCTTCTGCGTGAAAAAAGTCGCGGGCCTTGCGCGAAGCCCCACCTGGTTGATAACAGTGACCTCTTTAACGAACATGGTGCTCCTCCTTATATATTGATCCAAACGTAGGTACGCCGTTCTTTTACGTCTATATTGTAACAAATGACAAAGTCATCGTCAATAAATAATTTATGAAATATCGCCGGCCTTTTTGCGGCGTTTTACGGCAAATTGCATAGCCGCCCCGTCAGACCAGCTCCGCCACGGTGACGCCCGCCTCGCCCTCGCCGTACCGGCCCGGGCGGAACGTCCTCACCTGCTTGTTCTTCCGCAGGCATTTCTGCACCGTCTCCCGCAGCACGCCCGTGCCCTTGCCGTGGATGATGGTCACGGTCTTCACGTGGCGCAGCAGCGCGGCGTCGATGAACTTCTCCGTCTCCGCCTCTGCCTCCATAGCGGTCATGCCCCGCAGATCGAGCTCGGAGGACATCGCCCCCTCCGACCGCGGCACGGAAACGCTCGTTTTCACCTCCGCCTTCCGCTCGTTCTCCAGCACGTAGACGTCCTCCTGCTTCAGCGTCACCTTCAGAATGCCCGCCTGCAGCTCCAGCGAGCCGTCCGGCAGCACGGCCAGCACGTCGGCCTTCGTGCCGAGGGAGAGGATCTCCACCACGTCGCCCGCTGCGGCGGGCCGGGCGGACTTCTTCGCCTCCGGCTTTTCCTCCGCCGCGTCCAGCTGTTCCTCCGCCTCGTTCAGCGCGCGGCGCACGTCGCTTTTCGCGTCGTTCAGCTTCTGCCAGTCGCCGGCGGCGGTCTTTCTCATCTCGTTGAGCTCCTTGAACGTCTCGTCCGCCGCGGCCCTCGCGCCGGACAGGATCTTCCGCGCCTCCCGGCGGGCCAGCTTCTCCGCTTTCTCCCGCTTCTCCGCGGCCTCCGCCTTGAGCGCCTCCGCCTCTTTCTCCTTTTCCCGGGCGCTCGCCAGGGCGCGCTCCGCCTCCTCGCGGCTGCGTTCCGCCGCGATCCGCTCCGCCTCCAGCGTGCCGAGCGCCGCTTCAAAGTCCGCGTCGTCCGTGTCCACGCGCCGCTTCGCGTCGGCGATGATGGCCGCCGGCAGCCCGATCCGCTCGGAGATGGCGAACGCGTTGGATTTGCCCGGTATCCCCATCAAAAGCCGGTATGTCGGCCGCAGGGTCTGCACGTCGAATTCACAGGAGGCGTTCATCACGCCCGCCTCCGTCATGGCGTATATTTTAAGCTCCGCGTAATGCGTCGTGGCCGCCACCAGCGCGCCGGACCGGCGCAGATACTCGATGATGGACACGGCCAGCGCCGCGCCCTCCGCCGGGTCTGTCCCCGCGCCCAGCTCGTCCAGCAGGACGAGGCTCCCCTCGCCCGCCTCCTCCAGGATACCGGCGATGTTCGTCATGTGGGAGGAGAACGTGGAGAGCGACTGCTCGATGGACTGCTCGTCCCCGATATCGGCCAGCACGCTCCGGAACACGGGCAGCGCGCTGCCGTCGTCCGCCGGGATGTGCAGCCCGCAGGCCGCCATCAGCGCCAGCAGGCCCAGCGTCTTCAGCGTCACGGTCTTGCCGCCCGTGTTGGGCCCCGTGATGACCAGCGTGTCGAACGCGCCGCCCAGCCGCGCGTCGATCGGCACTGCCGTGTGCCGGTCCAGCAGCGGGTGCCGCGCCTTTTTCAGCTCCAGCGTGCCGTCCCCGCTCAGCGCCGGCTCCGTCGCCTCCATGGCGTAGGAAAGCTTCGCCTTGGCGAAGATGAGGTCCAGCGCCGTCAGCACGCGCACGTCCAGCAGGATCTCCTCCGCAAAGGACGCCGCCTCCGCGGAAAGCTCCCGCAGGATCCGCTCCACCTCGCGCTCTTCCTTGGCGAGAAGCTCCCTGATCTCGTTGTTCGCCTTCACCGCGGACATCGGCTCGATGAACAGCGTCGCGCCGGACGCCGACACGTCGTGGATGAGCCCCGGCACGGCGGCGCGGTGCTCCGCCTTGACGGGCACGACGTACCGCCCGTTTTTCACGGTGATGATGCTCTCCTGCAGCGCCTTGGCATAGCTGGGCGAGGTGATGATCTTCTGCAGCGCCTGGCGCACCCGGTCGCCCGCCACGCGCATGGCGCGGCGGATGTCGGCCAGTTCCCCGCTCGCGGCGTCCGCCAGCTCCCCGTCGCCGACGATGGAGTTCGTCACCCGCTCCTCAAAATACTTGTTCGCCCGCAGCGCGGCGAAAAGATGGCTGATCTCGCTCTTTTTCCGCTCGCCGGTCCGCTCGTCCGCGGCATAGGACGCGGCGCCCCGCGCCGCGCGGAGCACGCCCGCGATATCGGTCAGCTCCCGCGTGTTCAGCATACCGCCCGCGTCGGCCCGCTTCAGCGCCGCCGACACGTCCTTCACGCCGGAAAAAGCCGGCGCGCCGTTCAGCACCATCAGCTCCTTCGCCGCCGTCGTTTCCGCCATGCGGCGGCGCACCTCCGCCGTATCGCCGGCGGGGCGCAGCTCCTTCGCCGCGGCCTTGGCCGGGTCGCTGACGGCTTCCGCCGCCAGCATGTCCAGAATGGCCGGCAGCTCCAGGATCTCCCATGATTTTTCGTAAAGCGTCATCGTTATGTCACCGATCTGTAGTAATCGAGAGAGCCGAACCCTCTCCCCAGCTGTGTCAGCAGATAGTTCTCGCACACGCGGGAGAGCTGCTTCAGCGCGTCCTCCCCCGCGGAAAAGGCGCAAAACCGCTTCAGCTCCGCGCCGGTGATGTACCGCATGGCCTCCAGCGTCCCGGGCAGGAGCTTCACCGTCTCGCCCGCCGTCGCCGGCCGGCACCCGCCGCACCAGACCACGCCGCCCAAAAACGAAAACTCCGCCGCGGCCATGTCGCGCCTGCCGCAGACGGCGCAGGCGCGGAGATCGGGCTCGAACCCCGCAAGGCACGCAAGGCGCAGCTCAAAGGCCGCCTTCACGATACGCGGGTCCTTCCGGCTCTCGCCCAGCGCGTACAGCGTGTTGAGCCCCAGCGTCAGCATCTCCGGGTTGGGCTGGTCCTCGTCGGAGGCCGCCTCCAGCACCTCGGCCACATAGGCGCCCAGCGCCAGCAGCACGATGTCGTCCCGCAGCCCGCGGAACTCCTCTACGCTGTTCGCCTCCGTCAGCACATAGCGCCCCCGCTCGGCGAACAGCTCCATATTCGAAAAGGTCAGCAGCTGGGTAGCCGCCGCCGTCCGGCTCCCCTTGCGCTTGGAGCCCCGGGCGGACACGGTGATCTTCCCCTCCGTGGAGGTGAGCACCGTCAGGATCCTGCTGCTCTCCTTGTACTCCGTTTCCCGCAGCACAAGACCGGAAGTCTTTATGTACATCGCGTCTCCCCCGCACAGCCCGCGGCTATGCGGTCATATCCGTATCTGCCTCTTTCATGAGCTCCGCGTACATCAGGTAAAAGACGATGTTGCCCGTCCTGACGAAGAGCTCCCACATACCTTCAGCGTTCATAGGATCGCCTCCCATACATGTCACCCTTATCATGCTACGCAGAGATGGCAAGTATGCGAGGTAAAAAACGTCATTCGCCCGTTTTCGCGCTTTTGACGCCCGCGTTGTGCCCGCGCCGCAGCGCCGCGGCGATGGCTAACGCGAAAAGCATCATCGCCGGAAAGATAACGTACCAGTATCCGCCCGTGTTGAAGCCGTAAAAATCATACCAGCCGCCGTTCCGCGGCCCGACGGCGACTACCAGGACGAGATACACGAGCCCGTAGACCAGCGCCGGCAGCGCGCCGAGAAGCGCCGTCCCGCGCCCCAGCGCGTTCTCTTTTTCCAGCAGCGTGAAGCTCGCCATCAGCAGCACCGGGCAGATGAGGTGCAGGTACAGGTTGTTCCCCTCGAACATCGCGGGATAGCCGAACGCGGGGCCCAGATAGACCATCACCGTCATGAACGTCAGCCCCACCGCCGCCGTGCCCGCCAGCTTCAGCTTCGTCGCCCACGCGGGCGTCCCGCCTTTCAGCAGATACACCGCGCTGACGACGGCGCACGCTGCCGCCAGCACGTTGGAATCCACCGTGAAATAGATGAAGCAGGCGAAGCGCGCCACCTGCATGTTCCCGTCGCCCACGCGGAAGAAAAACGACCCCACGGCGTACGCCGTCAGCAGGGCCGCCGCCGCGTTCAGGAGCACGGCCGCCGTCCTTTTCGTCATACCCTGTCCTCTCTCACGCCGCCGTGACGCGCTCCAGCAGCGCCTCCGCGCCGTCCGGCAGCCTGCCCGCCGCGCCGAGCGCCACCCGATAGTCCTTCCACGTGGCGATCAGTGCGTATTCCTCTATCTCCCACTCGGTAAAAACGACGCGGTACGCCCGCCAGGTGAGCCCCGCCAGCGTCCGGTCGTCCAGCTTTTCGATCGTGAACGCCGTCCCCTCGGACGACGCCTCCGCGCTCTCGCGCACGTAGTCGTAGAAAGCGCCCTCCTCCGGCTCGCCGCCTCGCTCCGCGCTCAGCGTAAGGCTGCCGTGGTCGCCCGCGTCCCGCGCCGCCATCAGAAGGCCGTTCTCGTTTTCCAGTATTTCCCATCCCTCGGGCACGTCCACGCGCAGGCCCAGCGCGCTGTTGACGTAGCTGCGCCCGTCCCAGCGGGAGGCCCTTTCGGCCAGCGGGTCGCGTCCCGCGCCGATGAAGCGGACGATGAGCAGCAGACCCAGCGCCGCCGCCACCGCCGTCACGATCACGGCCGTTATGAAGTTCCGCTCGCGCTGCCGCCGCGCCGCCGCGGCCTCAGCCAGCATCCCGCCCAGATCCTCCATCGTCTCTCTCCCGTCCGTTCGTTCCTTTGGCCGATGTCATTGTAGCACGCTTTTCCCCATCTGACAAGGCGGCCCCGCGCAAACGAAAGACCATCCGGCCGCCCCTCGGGTGCCGGATGGTCCTGCGCTTATTTCTGCTGTGTCGACCCTCAGCCGCGGAACTCGAAGGCGACCTCGGTGTCCGCCCACCATTCCTCGGGCTTGGCCGCCGGCACCTTCTGCTGATAGGCCTTCATTCGCTCGTTCCAGTCGACGCAGGCGGGGTCCGCCTGCATCGCGGCGTTGAACGCCGCCTCGTCGAAGTCGTCGTTCACCAGGATGACCTGCACCAGCCGGTCGCCCGCCCGGCGCACCTGCGCCGTCACGATGCCGTACTTCGCCATGCAGTCGGTGATGGCCGGCTCCACGTTTTTGTGCGCCTGCAGATATTCGGCGATCAGCTTGTCGTCCGCCTTGAGATCCAATACGGAAACCAACAGTCTCATAGTCTCTCCTTATTTGCGGCAGGCGGCCAGATCGAGCCCCGTGAGCTCGGCCAGCTCCTCCAGGACCTTCGAAACGTCGTCGGGCATCTCGATGCCGTCGGCGACCGCCTTGTCGTAGCGTTCCCACTCCATATCGCCGGGCAGGAAGATACGGGTCGTGCCCTCCGCCTTGGGCGAATTGACGATCTCATCGGCCGTGGCCGCCATCCGCTCCTCGAACACGCCCTCGCCGAGCATCACCTTGGGATCGATCACGATAAAAGCCTGGCTGGTCAGCGGCACGTTCTCGGGGATCAGCCACAGCGTGCTCTCGTTGATCAGGGCGCCGCCGGACAGGACGGCGGAGAGGATCTCGACGAGCAGCGCGAGACAGTAGCCCTTATGTCCTGCGAAAAAGGTCATGAACAGCTTCTTGGAGGCGTCGGTGCAGGGCAGACCGTCTTCATCGACAGCCCAGCCGGCCGGGATCTCTTTCTCGCCGGCTTCCTGCTTGCGGCGGATCTTGGTCCCCGCCACCGTGCTGCAGCTGATGTCCATGAAGATGGGATGCTTCCTGCCCTTGCAGGGGGCCGCGAAGGAAATGGGGTTGTTGCCGAAGGTCTCGCCCTTGGTGCCGGGGATGGTGGAGTTCTTGGGGCAGTTGCTCACGGAGATCGTCAGCATGCCCTGCTCCGCGCCCTCCGCGGCCAGGATGCCGGGCGCGCCGCTGTGAGAGCTGTTCTTGACGCCCACGTAAGCGATACCGGATTCCTTCGCCTTCCGGACGGCAACGTCAAGACCGAATTTGGCGGGATACATGCCGATCGCGTCGTGACCGTCCACGATCGCCCAGGCCGGCCCTTCGGCCACGACCTCCGGAACGCCGTTCACGTTGAGGCCGCCGGCGGCAAATTTCTCCATATACCGCTTGAGGCTGAAAACACCGTGAGTAAAAATGCCGAGCATATCCGTCCTCACCAGGACGTCAGCCACAGCGTCTCCCGCCTCTTTGCTCAAGCCGTAGGACATACAAACGTCCGAGCAGTACTTCAAAAGCTTTTCAGCATCGTATTTTTTCATTTTTGCACCTTTCTCCGCGAAATCGCAAATGGTTTCTATAAGGCGGCGCACACAGCCGTCCGCCTCCGACGAGCTTATGCTCTGTAAAGGTTCCTGCACAAGTCATCCAGGGCTTTCGCCCTGGATGACTCGCAGTGTATGGTGGTGGTCAATCACTTCTGGAAGTAGTTATCGATGTTGGCAAGGATCTCGTCGCGGACCACCTGCTTGGTGGATTCGATCTCATCGATGTTGTCGAGGGTGATCAGCGCGGAGCCGGAGTCCATGATCTTGTTGTCGCCGACGAACTTGTAGCCGTTGGCCAGCTTGTAGCAGGTGAGGCAGGCGAAGTAGCACTGCGCGTAAGCGTCCTGATACATCGTGCCCATCATGTAGCCGTCGCGGATGGCGGCGAGAGTCGCGTCGTCAGTGTCGATACCGACGACCACGAGGTCCTTGCGGTCGTTCTGGCGGAGCGCCGCGACCGTGCCGGTGGTGCAGCCGCCGCCTGTGCAGAGGATGCCGTCGATGTGCTCGCCGGAGGCGAAAAAGTTGTTGACGGCGTTCTGCGCAAGCTCGGTGTTGTCCACGTCGGCGATGGTCTGGACGAGGTTGATGTCAGGATACTTCTTCAGCACGTCTTCGACCGCTCTGACACGCTCAGCGGTGTTCATGTCGGCCGCCATGGTGGTGACGTGGATGATGTCGCCCTTGCCGCCCAGCGCTTCGCAGAGGGAGGTGACGGCGGTGGTGGTGGCGTTGTAGGCGTTCGTGCACCAGAACACGTCGACCTGGTCAAGCGCGGAGCCGGCAGACGCAACGCCGGAGAGGGCGATGCCCGCGTCCTTGACTTCCTGCGCCTTGGCTTCGCTGGCGGCGTCGCCGGGAACGACGGTCACGATGCCGTCATAGCCGCGGGTGATCAGGGTGTCGATCTGCTGCGCCCACTCTTCGGCGGACATGGCGGTGGTCAGGATGATGTGGTCGGGCTCACGGATGCCGAGGTTCTTGGCGATATCCTTCAGAGCGTAGGGCATGGGCTCGTAGTAGGGATGCACGTCGGTCTGGACGAACGCGATCTTGACGTCCTTGTTGTCAGACTCGTCCGTTTTGATCTCGGTGTCAATACGGGTCTCGCCTTCCTTCTGGATATCTTCGGTCTTCGCGGGGGTCGTGTCGGTCGTGCTGGGGTCTTCATTGGTGGCGGGCGAAGACGCGCATGCCACGAGAGAGAGCGCCAGTACAAGCGCGAGGATGAGAGCAATGATCTTTTTCATAGTTTCCTCCTTAATGATGTTTGTTTCTGTTTTTATGTATAAAGCAGGTGATGGGCGCCTGCGTTATGCATCCTGCAGCTTGTCGTTGTCCTTCTGCACGGCCTCCATGATCTTATGGCTCATCTCGGCATAGCTCCTGCTGTTCTCAAAGTCCGCGCAGATGTGGAAGTTGTTGAAGATCAGCATCCTGTCGGCGATGGCGACCACTTCCTCCAGGTCGGAAGAGATGAACACGATGGAGTAGCCCTGCTGGGCAAGATCCCAGACGATGTCGTAGATCTCCTCCTTGGTCGCGATGTCGATGCCCACGGTGGGCTCGTCGATGAAGATGATGTCCGGCTTGGCCGCAAGGCCCTTGGCCACGCTCACCTTCTGGCGGTTGCCGCCGGAAAGGTTGCCCACGTTCTGTTCCCGGCTGGGCGTCTTGATCGCCAGCTTTTCGATGTACTCGTCGGCCAGCGCGATGCGCTCCTTTTCGTTGAGCCATCCGCCGCGGCTTTTGTCCATGACGCTGACGTTGATGTTCTCGATGATGTTCTGGCCCATGAACACGCCTTCCACGTTGCGGATCTCGCTCATATAGGTGATGCCGTACTTTTTGATCGCGTCACTGGGATTTTTGATCTTCGCCGGCTTGCCGTTCACCTTGATAGAGCCGCTGTGCTTCGGGTTGACGCCGAGCATCTCGCGGACCAGCTCCGTCCGTCCCGAGCCGACAAGGCCGTACCAACCGAGGATCTCGCCCTTTTTCAGCGTGAAGGAGCACGGCACGGTCCGCTTGGGAGAGGTAAAGCCCTCCGCCTCCAGGACCAGCGGCCTGTCGCCGAGATCTCTCTTTTCATAGACCTTCTTGCTTTCGTCGCGGCCGATCATGGCGGTGATGACCTTGCTGCGGAGCTCGGCCTTGTTCTCATAAGCGCCCACGTCCGTGAACGACGCCGCGTTCTTGCCGTCGCGCAGCACGCAGATATCGTCGGCTATGCTGAAGACCTCCTCCAGCTTGTGGCTGACGAAGATGAAGGACATGCCCTGCTCGCGCAGCTCCCGGACCTTTTCCAGGAGCATCTCCGCCTCCGTCTGGGAGATGGACGCCGTCGGCTCGTCGAGGATGAGGATCTTCGCTTCCTGGGACAGCGCCCGGGCGATCTCCACCAGCTGCTGCTGGCCTGCGCTCAGCCACGAGACCTCGTCGTTGGGATGGATGTTGAGGCCGACCATGTTGAGCCACTTTTTGGCCGGTTCGATGTACTTCAGATGGTCGACGACCTTCAGCGATTTATTGGTGATCTGTTCGATGAAGATGTTTTCCGCCACGTTGAGCGTGCCGAAAAGGTTCCGCTCCTGATGCACGACGGCGATGCCCTTGGCGAACGCGTCCTTTGGGTCGCGGATAGCCACGCTCTCCCCTTCCAGGACGATCTCGCCCCGTTCCGCCTGGTGCACGCCGGTCAGGACCTTGATGAGCGTGGATTTGCCCGCGCCGTTTTCGCCCACCAGCGCCAGGACCTTGCCGCGCCGGAGCGTCAGATCAACGTTGTCGAGAGCGTGAACGCCGATGAAGATCTTGCTGATACCCTTCATTTCGAGAATAGCATCGTTGCTCATTACGTTCACCTCCTGCGCGCCAGCATGTTCTCGCGTAGCGTATTGAATACGACCGCGAACAGAATGATGAGGCCCTTGATGAATTGGTTCCAGTAAATGTCCACGTTGAACTGGACGAGCGCCGTATCGATCGTCGCCAGCACCAGGCCGCCGAAGAACGTGCCCAGCGGGGAGACCCGGCCGTCGATGACGCCGCCGATGATGGGCGAAGCGAAGGAGTAGAACGCCCATTCGGAGCCGAAGTCGACGGTGACCGCGTTCATCCGCATGGCCAGCAGCACGCCGGCCGCGCCGGCGAGGAGGCCGGAGAAGGAGTGGCCGAAGATAACGACCTTTTTCTTGTTGATACCGTTCAGCACGGCTGCGGACGGGTTGGCGCCGTAGGCCAGCATCTGCCGTCCCATGCCGGTGAATCGGAAAAAGAGGAAGACCAGGATCGTCAGGATCACCACCACGTACATCAGCAGCGGGATACCGCCGATGTTCGCAAAGCCGATCCTGTTGAAGTCCGCGTGGAGCGACTGGAACGGCTGTCCCCTGTTCCAGGCCTTCTGCAGGCCTGTGAACACGTATGTAGTCGCCATCGTGACGAGCCACGTCATAACGGAGGACGCGCCGAGGGTGGAAATGATCACGCCGTTGATAAGGCCGCACAGCGTGCCGGCCGCAAGGCCCAGCAGGATCGCCACGGGCGTCGCGAAGCCCATCTGCTGCATCATGCTGCCGCAGATGATGGCCGCGAAGCCGCCCATCGCGCCGATAGCCAGGTTCATGCCGCCGATGGCCAGCGTCGCCATCTGCGACATACCGACCACGATCGTGATCATGGCCGCCTGCGTGATCGCCGCCATGGTGGGCATCGTCAGGAAGTTGGGCCTCGTGATGCCGAAGATGATGAACTCGACCGCCAGGAACACGAAGGAACCGAGGGCAGGTGAACGTACGATCTTCGTAGACAAACGTTTGATCAAAGACTCATTTTCCACTTGCTTCACCTCCCATCGCAGCCTGCTGCGCGATCTCGCGTTCCGTTTCCTTGAGCGTCGCTCTGATAGCCAGCCGGCCTCTGATGTAGTCCATGGAGAATGCCGTGACCAGCAGCAGGCCGAGCACCGTCTGCATCCAGTACGGGTCGACGCCCATGAACGAAAGCGCGTAGTTGATCACCTGGACCAGCAGCGCGCCGCCCACCGCGCCGAACACGTTGACCTGGCCGCCGGAGAGCAGCGTCCCGCCGAGGACCGGCGCGGCAAAGGAATAAAGGATCCAGTCGTTGCCGATCTTGACCGTCGCGCAGCCGTTGCGCGAAGAGCCCAGCAGCCCGCCCAGGGACGAGATGAGGCCCGCCAGCGTATAGGCCATGACGACGATGTTTTCGGGCTTGATGCCCGCTATCCTGGCGGCGGGCTTACTGTCGCCCACCAGGAGCAGCTTGTGCCCCAGCGAAGTTTTCTTGAAAAAGATCGCCAACACCACGGCTACGACGACCATGATGATGAAGATCCACGGCAGCAGAACGCTTTGGCCGACGTGGAGGAGCCCCTCCTTGTTGATCGCGATCACGAAATCGGGGATCTCCGTCAGCTGACGGCCGTGCAGCAGGCCGGTGGCCAGCCCCTGTATGATGCTCTGGAAAGCCAGCGTCACGATAAAGGGATGCAGGCCAGTCCGCGCCGTCACCGTTCCGTGGATGAACCCGAGCAGGGTGCCCATGACGAAGCAGAAGATCACGGCGATCCCGCCGGGAACGCCGAGGTCTGCGATAAGCCATGCATAGGCGACTGCAGACAGGCACCCGATAGGGCCGATCGCCAGACAGAACTGCCCGATGCCCAGGACGACCATCTGCGCAAATGCCACCACGGCAAAATAGCTCGTCGATTTGATGACCGAAGAGATATTTCTCGCCGATAAGAACGTGTGATCGACAAGTACCATGGCGAGGCTCAGCACGACACTTAAAAGTATCAAACTGAAGCCGTTGTTTTTGAGGACGCCTTTTAAGGATTTCACACTAACCCCCTCCTGTCTTTATTTTCTGCTGAGATCTCTTACGCCGTATCCGAGCTCGGCGCCGCCGCTCACCACGATGTCGATGCCCGTGAGATACTGGGCCATATCAGACGCCAGGAACAGCGCCACCGTACCGCATTCGTAAATATCGCCCTGACGGCCCATGTGGATGAAGCTGTCCGTTTCCTTCATGGCCGCCTCCAGATCGTCGCCCGCGCATTCGATCGCCAGCGGGGTCACGATGCAGCCCGGCGAGATGCTGTTGACACGGACGCCGTTGCCGGCCTCGTCGATGGCCAGCGCCCGCGTAAAGGCGTGGATGCCGCCCTTGGTGGACACGTAGCGGCAGGAATTCCTCTGCCCCATCTTGCCCACAAGACTGGACATATTGATGACGGAGCCCTTGGTCTTTCTCAGATAGGGCAGCGCATAGCGGCAGAAGCTGTACATGCTGACCAGGTTCGTGCGGATGAGCTCCTCGAACGCCGACGCCGGCACGTCCTCGATCCGCTCGTAAGGCGGATGAAAGCCCGCGTTGTTGACCAGACAGTCGATCCGTCCGAAAGTCTTGACCGTCTCCTCAACGACGCGCTCGATCTCCGTCTCTATCGAAACGTCGCAGGGAACGAAAACACATCGTCCCTCTCCGTATTCCTCGCAAAACTTTTTCGCCGTCGCTTCGCCGTCCGCCGCGCCGCGCGCGCAGATGACGACGTTGGCCCCGGCCGCCAGGAACGCCTTGGCGCACCCCTCGCCGATCCCCTTGGAGCCGCCTGTAACGATAACAGCCTTGCCGTCCATCCGGATCACTTCGGAAATGTCATGAAACGTCATATTGGATGTCCCTTCTGTGAATCGAGATTCCAGGTCGCCCCGCATGGAAAGGCGGTGAAAGCCTGCGCGTCCCGCTCCTTTTCCTGTCTGGCCGTACAAAAAACGACACCTCGACCTGTGCGCTCATTTTATCATGCATCCCCGCCCCGAAAAGGTAAATGCGCCCCGCGCCGCAAATGGTCACAATTACCCTTTTTTCATTATTTGTAACCGAATTATTCGTCATAATACACAAGGAAAAGAGGCCCTCCGGGCCACAGCGCCCCGGAGAGCCTCCAAAAGAAAGGATAGCCTCTGTTAAAGTGTCCCGCACGGCCCCTGGCCGAAGGAGATGCCATATTTGGCCAGGAGCGCGGAAAGCTCGCGCCGGCCGGACACGTTGAATCGCTTGTAGATCTTTTTCAGCCGGTACTTGACGGTATCCACCGACACGAAAAGGGCGCCCGCCGTTTTGACGTAGCTCTCGTCGTTGATCTGCCGCGCCACGATGGCCAGATCCATCTTGTCGCTGACGCAGATGGCGTGATTGATGGTGCACAGTTCGCCCACCACCGGGTCCTCGATGAACGTCGCATCGCCGCTGTAATCGTCGATGAGATCGACGAACCGCGCCTTCAGATCGTCCCCCAGAACGTTCCCGCCGGTGCTTTGCCGGTTGATCATGAGCGCGTCGATACCGATGTGCAGGGAAAAGATCTGCGGATAGCTCTGCAGCATCTCGAACGTCTGGATGAGCAGCTCCATATGGGTGCTGCTGTTGGTGAACTGATTCATGAATGTCGACAGCGGCGGGCTGCAGTACTGGGAGATACGCATGTTGCCGTTGCCGATGACGAACATGTCCTCCGGTATCCGGATGCCACTCCTTTTGCAGGCGTTGATCATGTAAACGCCCACAATGTCGTCGGCACAGATGACCGCGTCATAGTCCGCCGCCCTGGCCCTGAACTCCCGGAAGCACGCTTCCAGATTGTGCCGGGTGTAAAACACGTCCTCCGGCTTGTAGCCGGCGTTGTATTCGGCAAACGCTCTGATCTTCGTCCGGTCCGACGTATCGTCGCTCTTGACGCCGAAGAGCGCGACGCGGGAACGCCCGTGTTCGCGGAAATACTCCACGCCCTTCCGCATGATGGACGACTTGTAGGTGTAGATCTCGTGCGCCGTGCTCCGGTAATCCATGATGTCGCCGTTCTGCACGATCGCGGAGATGCCCAGCGAGTCCAGCTCGGCAAACACCTGCTTGACCCAGTTGATGTCGGAGCCGTTCACGATGACATATCGTTCGCCGCGAAAACAGGAAAGGTCCTGTATGTCATACACGACGACCGTTTCATAACCCCGTCTGTTGGCATACTTTTTCAGCTCGGAAAGGTAATACTCATACCACCCGAACGAGACCCATTTCGCATTGGCAATGATGGGAAGCCTTTTGTTGTCCATGTTCCGCCTCCTTTGTCGCCTGCCCTGCCGCTTCTGACCGTCCCAAGGGGAAAACGCGCTTCGTGAACAGCTTTAGTATCCTGACCCCCTGTGATGATTATACCACACGCCGCCGCTTTTTGCCATGCCTTACAGCAGCAGGGCGGGAGCCTCGAGCAGGTCCTTCACCCGCTTCAAAAACCGCGCCGCCGGCGCCCCGTCCACCACACGGTGGTCGTACGTCAGGCTCAGCTGCATCATCGGCCGGATCTC